>ENA-OPCV01001178-OPCV01001178.1-human-gut-metagenome-genome-assembly--contig:-NODE-1178-length-20500-cov-2.144681_pt1 | contig 20500 bp, 20 predicted proteins | sample MGYA00241257_ERZ501494 | MGnify/ENA primary metagenome ERZ501494 (study PRJEB25962, sample SAMEA2042618) | human gut metagenome | biome: human gut; feature: human-associated habitat; material: faeces...
TATACAAAGTAATATACCCATATGTTGTTGTTTTAATATAAACATTTTAATTGAGTAGAAGTTACAACAAAACATAATATATTTTAAAAAGAGCAGTGCTATTAATAATACAAATTAGTACTGCTCTTTGATATTGGTTATATTGATATATAATGAAATATATTAATTTTTTGTATTTGAAAAGATAAATAAAACATATAAAAGCAAGCTATACACGTAGCTTGCTTTTTTTGTACATTTAATATGAAATTATTGCTTTAATGTTTAATATGTGTTAGAATAAAAAAGGAGGTAGAATCATATGTCAAAATACGAAGAAAAAATAACAGATAATTCACTTTGGTACACCGCCACCCCTACCCCGCTTACATTGACATTGCCTTTTTACATAACCGAGGCAGGTCATTTTCGTGCAGAGGCTGATTATAAAGTGGAACGTGACGAACACGACAGTTATCTTTTGTTGTACACAATAAAAGGCAGCGGTACGGTTGTGAGTGACAAAGTTTCTTTGACCGCTCTTCCTCACAATGCCGTTATGATAAATTGTCATAATTATCATAAATACTTTTCAAATAACGAAGAATGGGAATTTATATGGATTCATTTAAAAGGCAGTGCAGTGTCGGCAATGTTTGATGTTCTCTACCCTAACGCGGTAAATATTATTTCCGTAAAAGACTTTTTGAGTTTTGAACAACAGCTGTCGGGGCTTATATGTAACGTGACAAAAAATGATGTTCTCAGCAGTATTTCCACTTCTTCGCAAATACATGATGTTCTGAATACACTTGTTATTTACACAATCGAAAATGAACAAAAAAGTCAAAAACGTCAACATTCGGATGATATTAATGTGGTAATTGATTTTATTCAAAATAATTACTCCGATTCAATATCCATTGATGATATGATACAGAATATCCATATTTCAAAATATCATTTTATCCGCCTTTTCCGTAGGATTATGGGTACAACTCCGTATAATTATTTGACGAATTATAGAATAAATAAGTCAAAATTGCTTTTGCGTACAACAAATAAATCAATCGCCGAAATATCCGAAGAATGTGGGTTCCTTGATACAAGTAACTTTATATCACAGTTTAAAAAGAATACCAATCAAAAACCAACCGATTATAGACGCGATTTTACTTAGTTTTTCTTCCCTACTTTTTACTCATACACTCCTGTGGAACGAAAACAGTCTGACGTACGGTAAATATAATTTAATGAAATAGGTAGTGAAATGTATTATGTTAAGATTAAAAAACATTAAAATTACTGATGCATATATTGAGGCTGATTATATACCTGAATGCAGCTCTGAATGCGGTCATATTAAAATGAATAGAGTAACAAAAGAAATTGATGTGAGAAGCGTGATAGGTTTTAGCGGCACATATACTCGTATAGCAATAAACGGTTTAGAAAAAATATTATCCGACATAAAAAAAAGATCCGTCATATACACCGAATGAGCGTTTGGTAATGTGGTACTAATTAAAATTATGATATAAGGAATGATTAAAATATGAAACTTATAGGATTTAAAGAATTAAACGGTTGTAATAGTTGTTTAGAAAGTTTGCATAGTAATATATCTGATGTCGAATATGAAAACAAGGAACAAATATTGAATTATCTAAAAAAAGAAACATTTATCTTTGTACGTTTAGATATTTTGCGTGATATATTTACGGGCGATACCATATCATATGAAAATCGTGTTTTAGGCGATAACGAATACGTATGGAGTGATGAACTAATATATTACGTAGAAAAATACAATGCAAAGTTGCCTAACGAATTTGTAAATCATATATTAAAATCATATTAAAATATGTTTTCACCCAATGTAGTTATAATGTCATATGGTTAAGTGCGATTCTAAATATGACATACGAGTTAAAAATGCATTAAAATCTGTTGCAAATGTCAAAAAATATGGTATAATAAAAGAGAATACAGACAGTTAAGAGTGATTTAGAATGAAAGAACTTAAACCATCAACCAAATTAGACGGAACACCTGAAGAAAATGAACGAGCAATTCAAAGAATAATTGATAGCTTAACAGAAGAAGAAATAACGGAAGCAATGTCAGATAAATATGCATACCTTGACGAAGATTAAAAGCACATTTTTAGACGTGCTTTTTTGTATGCAAGAAAAATCAGAATTTTTGTTATAATTCAATCTTTTCACCTGTTTCACGATTTACAAAATTAATTTCAAGTTCACAACCAAGAGCATTGGCAATGGCGGTCAATTCCCTTTCGTCAAAATTATTACGCGACATTTTATTTGACAAATTCTGTCTTGAGCAATTTAATTGATTGGCCAATTCAGTCATTGTAAAATTATTGCGTTTCATAATTACTTTTATTTTTTCTACTGTTGTAAGCATATAAATCATCCTTTCTATTGTATCATCTCATATTAACATTATACATTTAATAATTTAAAATATAAACAAAAAATCTAAAATTTCAACTCACACGCTCCGCGGGAAGTGTGATGGTATCACATTTTCGGCAAATCTAATTAGTAATTTAATATTACTATACTTTCGCACATAAATACGATTATATAAACATTTACGCTACACAATCGAATTTGTCTGGATTTAGACGTAAAAAAGGTACTGCATACGCAGTACCTTTGTAAGCCGTAAAATCAAATTAAAGTACAGCTTCCCACAATTCAGGATGTGGATTAGCAATAACTTCTGTATTGATAAGCACGCCTTGTTCAGTCGCAATTCTTGCTCCTGCCTCAACGCCTGCTTTAACGTCTGCAACATCACCTGTCATTGAAACAAAGCATTTACCGCCCAAACCACGAGCCACACGAACTTCGATAAGTTCGATGTCACCGGCTTTAACAGCAGCGTCGGCTGCTTGAATTGCACTTGCGGCAGTAAATGTTTCAACAATACCGAATGCTTTCTTTTCCTTAACATCGGCTGTTCCGCAAATTGCCTCAAATACGTTATCACCAAGATTACCTATTACAAATTTATCAATAAGTGCATCTTCTGCGATAAGTTCCGCTCTGTCAACAGCCGCATGAATAGCAGAAAGTTCTCCGCCTACGATTGTGACAAATTTACCCGGACAAACCGAACCTGAACTTATAAGCACGATACCCGCACTCTTTAGCATTTCATCAGTTACAACAATACCCTTAGATACGTTTTTTACTTCAACTAATCCTATTGAATTCATCATCTCTCACCCACTATCTTTCAATAATAACAAATCTGTCTGTGACTGCCTTAACCTTGCCGTCAATGCTTGCGTGCATTGTTGTACCAAGGTCCTCGTATGCTGTTTGAGCAACAACGTCACCAACTTTAACTGTATCGCCGACCTTTACAGTAGCACTTGCCGGCTTACCAACGTGTTGTTTAAGTTCGATATAAACTTCGTTTGGAGCAAAGTCTATATACTTTCTTTCAACGTGTGCTTTAACATACTTTCTTATTCCCAGTCTGTCAATCAGAACAGACGAAGATACAAGTCTTGACGCTCTTTCAGGTCTTACCTGTTGTGGCGCTTGATTATTCTGACGTCTTAGACCCTTTCTTCCAAGAGCACCTTTGACGTCCATTGAAATCTTCTGCGGGTCAAGCATTTGCTGACAACCGATAACGGTACAGACACCGCAACCGCAGCATAGAGCCGACTGCAAAAAGCTTTCTGAATCTGTAACTTCACTGTGCGATGCCGCACGAACTGTCTTATGCACATTGATATTATATCCAAGCAAGTTTCTCGGACACATATCACTACACATTGTACAGTTACAGCAAGCTGCAGACGCACGCTTTAATGTCATTGAAATTGGCATTCTCTTACGTTGAATGATAGAATGAGTTTCAGGGAATATAAGAAGTCCCTTAGTTGTCTTAGTAACTGAATCGTTTTCCAAATCAACAAGTCTTCCCATCATAGGACCGCCGTTAATAACAGCCTTACCGTCAAGGTCACCGTGTCCTGTTGCCTCAAGCAACGCCTTAATCTTCATTCCGACAGGAACTTTAACTGTAATATCCTCATCAACGTCACCGCCGATTGTTACATACTTTTGAGTAACAGGCTGACCGTTTGTAATTGCACAGTGAATGTTATAAACAGTTTCAACGTTAATAACCATTACTCCGACCATTACAGGGATTGCTCCCTCCGGAATAATCTTGCCTGTTGTTTCATATGTAAGTACAACTTCGTCACCGGCAGGATAAATGTCAGGGATTTCCTTAATTCTTACCTTTGTACCCTCAAGTGATGCAACAATTTTTGTATCCAAAAGGTGCATATTCTTACCCTTAATACCGATAATTGCCTCATCTGCACCCATTGTATCAATTAGTACATTAAGTGTATCAACAAGTGCCTGAAGGTGATGTTCCAAAATGTGATGGTCAACCATCATCAATGGTTCACATTCTGCCGCATTCACTATAATCTGTTTTACTTTGTCTGAAAATTTTCTGTGAGTAGGGAATCCGGCACCACCGGCACCGACTATACCTGCATCATATACAATTTTCTGAAGCTCTTCAAATGTCATTTTGCTTCTTCCTCCCCAAAGAGTTATTATGTGGGTTTATTTACTGAATTTAATCAGCATTGTTTCTCGTCAAGTATACCGACAATCGTTGCGTCAACTGGTGAATTTGCATCACCGATTGCAACTCTCGCACTGCTACCCGTAGTAATTATAACGTCCTCACCGATACCGGCGCCGACTCCGTCAACTGCTACAAGGAACTTATCGACAAGATTTTTATTTTCAATACATTGTACAAGCATAAACTTATATCCCACCAAACCTTCAAGTTTATGAGTTGATACAACGCTTCCATATACTCTGCCAATAATCATTATTATCAATCCTCTTATTAGACAAAAAGCCTAATATGGTTATTTTTCTAAAATCACAACTCTGTCGCCTGTCTTTATTGCACAGGCATTTGCGTCATCAGTATCGATGTGCATTTCCGTATTAAAGTCTTCTCTAACTCTGACCTGAACGTTATAGAAACGTGTCGGTTTTGAGTTTTGGATTTCAACATCAACGATGTCATTATCCTTAATTCCATACTTTTCTGCCTCTGCAGGAGTCATATGTATGTGTCTGTTGGCTATGATACAGCCTTCATTTAAAAATATACTGCCCTTTGGACCAACCAACGCCATCGGCGCACTGCCCTTTAACTCGCCTGAAGGACGTACAGGCGGACTAACCTTTAATTTAAAGGTATCTGTTCTTGAAATTTCAACTTGTGATTGTTTTCTGACAGGACCAAGTACACGAACACCCTCGATTGTACGAAGTGACGGACTTACCAATGTTACACATTCTTCTGCAGCAAACTGATCACCCATTAGCATTTTCTTTACAGTAAGTTCGTGTCCCTTACCGAAAAGAATTTCCAAATGTTCCTGTGATAAATGAACATGTCTTGCCGACACGCCGACTTTTATTCCTTTATTATCTTCTTTTTGCTTAATAATATCTACAACTGCCTTAGCAATCATATCTTGCAAATTGTTGTCCATTCCTTTTTCCTCCTAAAAATTGAGGTTTCATTCCCCATAGCTGTGACGGGAAAATTAAATTTCCCCGTCAGCCATGTCGGAATCGGACTTAACGTCCATACTTCGCCTTATGTATTTCTACATAAGAATTTTTACTTACTAAATCAAACAGCAGGTAAAATCTTTTCAACGTCAATGTGTGGACGAGGAATTACGTGAACTGATACAAGTTCACCAAGTCTTGAACCTGCTGCAGCACCTGCGTCTGTTGCAGCCTGAACTGCACCAACGTCGCCTCTTACCATAACTGTTACAAGACCTGAACCGATTCTTTCTGTACCGATTAGTGTAACGTTTGCAGCCTTAACCATAGCATCTGCTGCCTCGATTGCTGCTACAAGACCTCTTGTTTCTACCATACCTAATGCTTCTACTGCCATTTTAAATTTCCTCCTATTTTTTCTTGGGCGAATGCCCTTTTTTACTTAATTTATTTATCTAAAAGCACCAATGTGCAAATTAGAACTTAATTATTGTGTTTTCTTCGGACGACCGCGTCTTCTTGTTGCCGGTTTCTTTTCGGCAGTTGTTTTCGCAGTCTTTTCCGTTTCTGTTGATTTCTCAACTGTTTTTGGTTTTTCAGCCTTAACCGGAGTTTCTTTTATCGCTCCGACGTGTGTTCCCGCAATTTCCGAGTTAGGCTTTTTCTCCTCCTCGTCAAGATGCAAGAACTTTAATATCTCATGATGAGGTCTTGCTATAACCTGTGACGCTTTCAAACATCCGTCCTTTGTAGCTCTTGCCACACCGGCGTCAACTGACGCTTTTACGGAAGTAAGTTCGCCTCTTACGACTATTGTTACAAGTCTGCCTCCAAGCTTACGCTCTGTCGCAACAAACTCAACATCAGCCGCTTTCAGCATATCGTCAAGCATTATAATAGCATTTCCCAACGCTGAAACCTCAACCAAACCTAATGAATATTCCATCTGCTAACCTCCTACTTAAATCGAAGGCAGGATTTTGGCAATGTCATCATGCGGACGAGGAATTACATTAACTGCATAAACCTCTCCGATTTCTTTTGCCACTGCCTCACCGGCTTTAACAGCCGCCGTAACAGCGTCAACATCGCCTTGAATCACTACATTCACAAGACCTGAGCCGATTTTCTCAGTTCCGACTACCCATACGTCAGCGGTTTTGGTCATAACGTCGGAAGCTTCAATAGAAGCGGTAAGACTTCTTGTTTCGATAAATCCTAATGCCTGCACTCCTATATCATTCCTTTCCTTAAATTTACGCTACGCGTTATTTGGTATATGACCTACCTTATCTCTGCCGACACTTGTTCGGTTCGCCATTTTTTGCGAATCGTCGGTTGGTCTTGCAATTATGTGCTTATTTATAAGTCCGGATATGCTCTCCGCTGTTCTTGCAGCCGCGTCAACCGCCGCAGTAACGGCACTGACACTGCCTTGAACTTTGACAGCCATAATAAGCGGTACTTCTACCGAATCGGCGTTTGCCGGCTTATTTGAGTCGATTGCAATAACTTTAACGTCTGCAGCTTTTGCAGCCGCGTCTGCCGCTGTTATCGCAGTAACAAATCCGAACATTTCTATAATTCCTATTGCGTCATTCATACTTATTCAGCCTTTCTTCCGAGGTTTAGATTAAGTCTTTTCTGACGTAAGCTATTTTCAATCCCTTCTGAGCAAGGTTTGTTTCAAGTGCCTCGTTCATTTCTTCAAGTGGGAATCTGTGTGTAATAAGTTCCTTAATAGGCAATCCGATTGCGATTGCTCTCTTTAAGAAATCAAATGTTGTAGCATAATCTCTCAGTGTGTATACCCAGGAACCAACCAGGTTGATTTCTTTGGAGCAGAGATCGAAGTGCGGGTTGATTGTAGCATCTCCACCATTGATGAAGAAACCAAGTTCGCAAAGACCGCCGCCGTTACGGATGAATTTGTAGATGTTTGCATGAGCAACAGGAGAACCTGTACACTGGAATGCAAAATCTGCAAGATGTCCGCCGAAAGCGTCCTTTACAGCATTTGCAAGGTTATCAATACCCTTGTAATTCATAAAGTTAACTGTTTCACCGGCACCCATTCTCTTAGCGAATGCAAGTCTTTGTTCATTACCGTCAACTGCAACGATATTTTCGATGCCCATTGTGCGTAGAACTGCTATACAGATAAGACCGATAGGTCCGCAGCCCTGAACAACAACTCTTGAGTTAAATCTCAAAATGTTAGTTGTCTTTGCTCTTTCAACAGCGTGTACCAAAACCGCACATGGCTCGATAAGAATTCTTGAATCAAGATCAAGGTCGCTTACGTTAAATACTGTTGAACCGCCTCTGATAAGAATGTAGTCACTGTACCAGCCGTTTAGGTGAACGTCATCATCAGGAAGAAGTCCGTAAACGTCTGCACCGCCTACATTTTGCTTATTAAGGTCAAACATTGTAATATCAGGATCGTCTTTGAAAATCATACAAGTAACAACCTTATCACCGATGTTTAAAGGCTTACCTGCGCTGTCTTTCTTAACGTTTTTACCCATCTTTACGATTTCACCCGTACCCTCGTGTCCAAGAACAACAGGGATAAGTGAGAATGGGTCATTCTTATATTCGTGAGCATCTGTACCGCAAACACCGCAGCCTTCAACTCTTACAAGAATATCGTCATCACCCAACTCAGGGATTGGGTATTCCTGAATTTCAAAGTGCTTTAATTCTGTCATCATAGCAACTTTTGCAGTCTTTGGAATGTCACCGCTCGGAGCTGCTTGTGCTTTTGGAGCTGATGCAGGAGCACCGCTTGTCATTTCTTGCAAAACCTGTTGTACAAGCTTTGCTACATCATTTTCGTTTATATTCAAGGTTTTCACTCCTTTTTATATGATATTAAGTGCGTCTGAAAGTACGCATCTTCTCTGGCGTGTAAAACTTCTCGGAGAAGTGATACCCTCACCTGTCGGACCGGCAATAGTAAAGGTTGTCCAACCTTCAGCATTAAAGCCGATACCTGCATATGACGGAGCATTCTTAACAAATATTGTTGTACAGATTGCTTTTGCATATTGCGTCATATGGTCAACATTCTTTGAATGAAGATGAGCGCTGTGACGATTGCCGTGTTCAGCCTTAACAGCCATTTCAACAGCCTCGTCGAATGTATCTACTCTGACGATAGGAAGTATCGGCATCATAAGTTCTGTTTGAACAAATGCCTGTGAAAACTCTGTTTCACAAATGATACATCTAATATCGTCACCGACATTGATACCGATTTGAGCAAGAATCTTCTTTGCGTCACGTCCAACCCAATCCTTATTGATAACACGTTTTGGCTGTTCGCCCTCTTTTTTAGGCTTTGACCAAACAAGGACAACATCCTCAAGTTGTTTAACTTGTGCCGCATTGATTAGGTAAGCACCGTTCTTCAACATATTCTGAATAAGCTCGTCCGCAACATTTTTCATTACGAAACATTCTTTTTCAGCGATACAAGGAAGATTGTTATCAAATGTACATCCGTCAATAATATCTTTAGCCGCCTTTGGAATGTCGGCAGTATCATCAACAACAACAGGAGGGTTACCTGCGCCTGCGCCGATAGCTTTCTTTCCGCTTGAAAGCAGCATTTTAACAACGCCAGGACCGCCTGTTGCAACAAGCATTCTTACTGATGGGTCATTAACCATCTTAGCAGAAGTTTCTCTTGTCGGTTCTTTTACTGTACATACGATATTTTCCGGACCGCCTGCCGCAAGAATAGCTCTGTTGACAAGGTCAACAGCATATGCTGAAATTCTCTTTGCATGCGGGTGCGGATTGAATATAACACCGTTACCGCCTGCAAGCATACAGATACTGTTACAAATAACTGTACAGCTTGGGTTTGTTGACGGTGTGATTGCGCCGATAATTCCGAACGGAGCCATCTCAACAAGTGTAAGACCTCTGTCACCGGATAGTGCACGGGTTTCAAGGTCAGATGTACCAAGAGTTTTATCGGCAACAAGGTGATGCTTTAAAATCTTGTGATAAACATTACCCATTTTAGTATCCTCAACAGCCAACTTAGCCATTGGTTCAGCCTCTTCATGAGTAAGACGTCTGATTTCCTTTATAATATTTTCCCTTTGTTCTTTATTATAATGTCTAAAGGTCGTGTAAGCTTTGTTACAAGCTGCAATGGCCTCTTCCATTGTATCGAATACACCAAGCTGCTTTCTTGCAGGCTTGTTATCGAATGATGAAATATCCATTCCGGCAATAACGTTTTTAACGATTTCGCTTACTTGCTTTTCATCTACCATTAACTTTTCCAACCTCCTCAAGCAAATCGGGCTTTAAAATACGCGTCGGCAACCATTGCAAGAGTTGTATCTTGTTCTTTTGTGCCGCCCGAAACTCCGATTCCGCCGTATATTTTTTTGTCTGTTCTAAGCGGATAACCTCCGCCCAACAGCAATATTCCGTTTCCGTTTGTAAGTCCGTCAAGCGAACCGCCTCTTGATTCATCAAGTGCGATATGTGTAGGCATTTTCAGTGCTACGGCTGTATAAGCCTTATCCTGTGACGCCTGAACGCTTGCTATGTAACTATCGTCCATTGCGTGAAGAAGTACAAGATTTGCACCCTCGTCACGAATTGCAACAACCACTTTAACTCCCAAAATCGTCGCCGCTTTTTCAACTGCCTCGGCAAGTTCTTTCGCCATAGCAATAGTCATCTTTTCGGGACTTTCATGTTTGCAATTTCCGCCGCACTTACATTGTTTTTCACACTCTTTTTCCACTTCCGGTTTAGGAGCAGAAACAGGTTTTGCGACGTTTTTTTGTTTAACGGTTTGTCCAGAGTTAAGGCGTACTGCCAACTCATCGACAAGTTCATCAATAGTTTTCATGATGTTTCTCCGTTACTTATTTATTAAGTTGTTCCATAACTTTCTTTGTTACTTCTGCAACAAGGCTTTCCATATCCTTATTTGATGATGAAGGAGTCGGGCAAACCTGTGAAGGAAGCGGTTGGAAACCATGATAAGCGGCTGATGATTCTACGCCGTACTTTTCATTAGCCTCTGTCGGTGACATTGAGCAAGTATCGTCACCTTCATAACAACCCGGACAAAGCTTTTCCATAGGGTGCTTACCCGGAACGCCGAATTGCTTTCTAAGTTCAACAAGTTTCTTAACTTCACCGCAAGGGATTTCCTTTTCACCGCCAAGCATTCTTGCATAGAAAAGTAGCTTTGCGTAAAATTCTGTTGATTCCATTCTGAAGAATGCTGTGTTTAGGTCACAACCGAATGAAAGTGCACCGTGGTTTGCAAGTAGAATTGCATCATAATCTTGAAGATATGGTTCAAGTGATTCAGGAATTTCCATTGTTGACGGTGTACCATATTGTGCGATTGGCACTGCACCAAGGAAGATGATAGCTTCCGGCATAATTAGCTTGTCAAGCGGAATACCTGCGATAGCAAATGAAGTTGCAATCGGAGGATGAGCATGAACAACGGCATTTACGTCCGGTCTTTGCTGATAAACCTTCAAGTGCATTTTGAATTCTGATGAAGGTTTCCAAGGGCCGTTAGCCTCTTTTATATTACCTTGTCCATCAACTTTACAAATCATTTCAGGAGTCATGAAACCCTTACTTACGCCTGTCGGTGTAACATAGTAATTGTTGTCATCAATTTTGACTGAAAAGTTACCGTCATTTGCGGCAACAAAACCGTCATTATAAATTCTCCTTCCGATTTCGCATAATTCTTTCTTAATTTCAAAGTCAGACTTATACATTTGTTTTCCCTCTTTTCTTTGTTTTTTTTGGTTTTATTTTGTTTTGTCTTTATTATACACCATATAAGTCTTGTTGTAAAGACTTTTTTCTGTGTTTTTGTGCTGTTTACCGCACAGACAAATTGTAAATTAATATCTTTAACTGTACATTATTATTTTATCACAAAACACCTATACTTTGCAAGTCTTTTGCGTAACATTTTGCACAATAAAACTTATTATTTTTTCCGCTTTATCAATAATATACAATCGTAATAAGTGAATTTTGTGAAATGTAACCAAAATGTAATATTGTTGTATTATAATTTCAATCTTATATTTTATTTCGCTATAAAAATAACGGACGCATTCGCGTCCGTTATTTTATTATTATTTTCAGAAATTAGTTTACAAATCTGTAAATAACGATTTCTTGTAGAGCACCCTTATCACAGAATCTTGCTATTGCATAATCACCTGTTTTTGTTTCAGAATCATATGGCTCAAGATCTGAAATCTCACTACCGTCTGTATCAATAGAAGCCTTACCGGTCTTTATATTGATTTCAATAGTATCCATAAGCTTTGATGAGTCGAATTGAAGAGTATTCAATGCACTTGCATCAATTTCAACCTTAGCCTCATCATCAAGATCTGATGAAAGCACTGCACCATATACCATCATATTACGAGCAATAAATTGGTTATATGCACCAAACGGTAGAGCATCGGCTACAGTCTTACCTTCATATACTTGTTTATACACATCATCTGCGTCAAGTACCAAGACAATTCTATCTCCACCATCATAAAGAATATAATCGCCCTCTGATAAGTAATCAGTCAATTTAGCACCAGATTTTGCATTCCAAATATCTGTTGTTGAATAGAACTTGCTACCACCCTGGTCTGCAATAATGCCGTTATTCTTACCCTTGTTATTCAACTTACCTAAAACAGCATTCTTTGTTGTTGTAAGAGATACTTCTGCACCATTAAAGTAACCATTGATTGTGTAAACTGTGTTGTCATCATCATCAACACCAGTTTCAATTTCATTAACGACCATTGTCGGATTGTTAGCAGCCGTATCAATATCCTTTACTGCTGCAAGAGCATCCGCACTTGAAGTAAAGTTGATAAGAATTGTAGGAACATTTGTATTTTCAAATTGACCAACAACGAAATCACGACTTGAACCGTTTTCTCTTACCACATAAGAACCTGAATTTACTGTACCAACCTTATAGTTGTCTGCATTTTTCATATCTGCTGCAGTCTTTGGAACTGACATTTCAACAATACCGTCACCAATCTTATATCCGCCAACAAGACCAGATACAACCGCAGTACTCTTTAAGTTTGTTGGATTAATTCTAAGAGCCTTGTCATCAGAAACTGTTTTAGCATTAACTGCACAATATAATCTTGTAATATTGCCACTTGAATTAACTTTATACTTTACAAGTCTAATTGCAACATTTGCATCAGATGAAAGTTTCATAAATGAATTTGCACTTACAAGAGCTGAAATTGTTGACTTAGCCTCTTCTTTTGAAGAAAGTGTTGTAGCAGCTGTTGCTGTAGGAGCCCAGTAATCAACACTTGAACCAAGCTTATATTCAGCTGACTTACCGTCTTGAGTCATCATTTCAATAATGTAACCGCTACCGTCTTCTGCGTCATAGCCGTTCATAATCCAACCATACTTTTCACCTGATTGAAGAACACTTCCGCCTGCTGATTCAATATAAGCTATACGACCGAACATATCTGTATAGAATGTTGATTGTGTACCGCTTACAAGATCGCCAACTGCAACGTTTGCAACATCGTACTTTGTACCGTTGATTGTAGCATAGCTCTTGTCAACCTTCTTTGAAATACCTGACGCCGAACCTGTAAAGCTTTCGCCTGTTACAACAACGTCAACAACTGTATCGTCAAGACTTCTTCTGATTGTTGCTACATCGTTCTTCTTTAAGTTTCTAAGTCTGATCTCGTTACCTGCTTTTGTAACAGAGATTGTTCTGTCTTCTGAATCGTCAAGTTTGATTGTTAGCGCCTTTGTATCGCCGAAGTTATCGTCATCTGCTACTTTACCTACGATTCTTTCGTCTGTTGCACTTGAAACTACCATTGTTTCATATGAATCTACGAATACAACATCAAATACATCGTCCTTGTCACTGTCTACAAGTCTGATGTTACCTTTTTCAGGAAGAAGTAGGTCATTGATTGATTCACCTAACTCTGCAAGTTGGCTCTTTGATATAATCTTACCGTTATATACGATTGATGCACCGGCACAGTTCTTTTTCTTGCTTACGCCGTCAATTTTAAATTTACCTTCATCTGTATCAAAGCCTTCAACTGTTTGAATATCATCAGCATCAGCCTTGAATGTTGTTGTCTTTGATGCGTCATATGTTACTGCAAGAACTTTTGGTGTAAGACCGCTGTTTTCCTTGTAGTAATATGTAATCTTTTGAGCAAGGTAATCTTCAAGACCTGTTAGGTCACAGTCAAATAGCTTAGCTTCATCGTCTTCATCTGAAACGATTTCGATTTGACCGTCTTGAACGTCTGTTGAAGATACGCTTGTCTTTGATGTAGCTGTAAGAACACCCTTCTTATCGATAACGTCAAACTTAGCCTTTGCCAATGTTCCGTTAGCTTTGTAAGTAGGAGCACCGTTCTCATAGCCGTTGATTTCCTTGTATTGACCAAGAAGTGCATTATACACCATCTTGATAACTACGCCACGGTCTGAGGCAACGTCTGCCGCACCCGGTGCGTTCTTTGTGATTTCAAGGTCTGACATACCTGCAACCTTAATATAACCGTTAGGATATCCGCCGTAATATTCAGCGTCATCTTGATAGTTCATAGCATTTACAAGCATTACACATACTTGAGCATATGTAACTTCGCCGTCAGGAACAAATGTTCCGTCACCCATACCGCTGATGATATTAGCCTCTAAAGCTGTTTGAATTTGATCAGCAGCCCAGTGTGATGATGTTACATCTGTAAAACCGTTCTGATATGTAGATGTTGATGTTAAATCAAGCATTCTTAGAACGATTGATGCCATTTCCGCTCTTGTTACCTTTGAATCAGGTTTTACACTACCATCTTCATAACCTGTGATAATACCAAGTGCACTACATAGTGAAAGTGCCTTGTCATAATAACTGTCGTTATCATAGCTGCTACCAGATGTAGTAGGAGCAACTGTAGCTACAGGAGCCTCTGTTACAGCAGGAGCCTCTGTTGCCTCTGCACCGGCAGGAGCCTCTGTTGCCTCTGCATCGGCAGGTTTTTCTGTTGCTTCTGCAGAAGTTGTTACAACTGTTTCAGCGTTTGTATCTTCATCTGCAAAGCCGACAACGCCGACTGAGCCTACAAGCATTGCTGATGCCAAAAGCGCACAGATTAGTTTTTTCATCTTGTTACCCATTTGAATACCTCCATAAAATTTAAAAATATAATACAAATTGGATTTTTCCAATTTCTATTAACGAAACTCACAGACAATTATATAGCATTGTCAATACAATTAACAGTTAAAAATCAGTTATAATTGTCTAATTTAAAGACTATTTTCGGTTGTTTTTATAAATTCAACCTGCTTCATTTTTTTCTCTTGCCAACCTTGCAAATTCCCTGTACTCCAGCGGAGAAACTCCGGTATATTTTTTAAATACCTGACTGAAATATTGTGAATTTGAGCCGTAACCGACTTTTTCGGCAACTTCGTAAATTCTGTCCTTTTTACCCTCAATTATGAGGTCTTTCGCCATTTCCATACGTTTTTCCATAACATAATGAGAAAAATTCTTGCCTGTTTCTTTCTTAAACAGCTTTCCAAGATAATCGACATTCGTATATAATATCGTTCCGGCAAGCCATCGCAGCGAAAGATTTTCATTTTCGATATTCTCATCAATTATGTTAATCGTATCACGAATTAGCGAACTGTATATTTTGTTAGATTCCGGTGCATTGGCTTTTGCGATTTCAAAACCGTTCTGTTCAATGAAAGATTTAATCTCACTAAGCTTTTTAGCCGCTTGAACAGAAACAATTCCTTTCATATACTTTTCGATTTTTTCAACACTGCAACAACGAATTATGCAGACATAAAGCTCCAAACAATACGTTTTTGCAACTGCCGGAGTCGGCATTGCTTTTTCAAGTGTTTTAAAAAATCCGCTCAAAAGCATTTTCAGCTTTTCCATATCACCGGTTTTTACGGCGTGTTCAATAGCGCCGTATTCCGCTTGTACACTAACAGCATTTTCGTTGATTTTAATATCGTTTTCATACAAAATCTCGCAGCTGTCAGAGTAAAACGAATATCCCATACATCTTTTCAGACGTTCGTATGACGCAGGTGCATCAGCTATTGACGCAATCTTGCTGTATACCGCCATAACATCATACCCATAGCACGTTTTCATAGTATTATGAATTTTCTCAAGTACCGATGTAATCTCTTGCTGTTCCAATAATGTTGTTATAAGAAACAAATGATTTTTTATTGTTGTGCTTAATAATAATCTATCTTCACCGATGTACTGCTCAGAAGTGTTTTTTAAGAAGAATATATCTTCATCTTCACTTTGCTGTGACGGTTTAATGATTATCATTCTTGTTTCAAGCATACGGTCTACGCCAAACGTCTTACAATATATATTGAATATTTCATATGTATCGCCTGTACCAAGAATATATTCTCTAAGGAATTGTTCTTTGATAATAGGCTTAACTCTGTCCGCCTCGGAAATAACCATTTTTTCAAAATTGCCTTTGTTTCCGACATCAGAATTATGTATATCATTCAACTTATACATAGACACCTCTCCCTTATAGGCACTTTCTCGCACTATACATTTTATATTATATACTGTTTTTCTTATAATTTCAAGTAAAAAATTTTAACAGAAAGTTCTTTGATTGTTCATAATAGATTATTTTGTATTTTTACCAATTTCAAGCACTATATCTTGTCTTTGTTTGAAAAAATTTTTATAAAAAAACCGACATCCCAACTGTTAGATTTTGGTCTGACTTTTGGGTGTCGGTTCAATATATTTCCGTTTTTTAATAAGTAATCATTCCAACCATTCAACTTCCAAACCAAGTGCCTCTGCGACGAAACGCACAGGGATAAATGTTCGGTCGTCTTTTATTATTGCGGTTGTATCCATTTGTGATGATTTGTTGTTTACTGTCAAAACATCACTTCCGAGTGTCACTTTTACAACATCGCCGTTTTCTTTTGTAATGGTTGCTGTCTTTGATGTATCGTCCCAATCAACCTTGCAGTCAAGCATTTCAGACACTGCACGAATCGGCACTTGTGTTCGTCCGTTTTCATCAACAAACGGCTGTGCGTCGGGGAATACTACGTCTGTGCTGTCTACTTTTACCGTAACGGCATTGCCTGTTTCAACCGTAAGCTTTTTCGGTTTTGCAGCCGGTGCTGTTGTTTCGCTCGGTTTAACCGTAGCAGTCGGCTCTTGTGTCGGAGTTACAGATGATGTTGGCTTTAATGTTTCTTTTGCGGTGGATACAGATTCATCTTTTTTATTGACTTTAGGTAAATCTATACCTGTATGTTCCTTAAATAACACATAAAATCCATCTAAAACATATTCATCAGAATTACTGTAAAAATTCTCCGGCAGCTTTATATTTGGATCTTTAAATATTACATTTTCTTTGTGGTCATAATTTATATAATAACCATCTAACGGATATTCTTCAATATTTTTCGGTGCTCCCTCAAAAGTCACTTTTTCCATATACGGACACATATAAAATGCCCAACTTTCGATTGTATCAACATTTTTAGGAATAGTAATTTCTTTTAATGTTGTACAGGTAAAAGCACGTTTTTCTATTTTTTCAAGGCTTTGCGGTAAAGTAACCGTGTCTATATCGCAAAATGAAAAACCATCTTGAGTAATACTTTTGACACCTTCCGGCACTTTTGGATTTTTGTCATTTCCGGTATATCTCAACAAGGTATTTTCGACAATTACAAAATCTTTATCATTGCCGATTGTTTTATTTGTTTTGCCTTTTAGATACTTATCTTCACACCAAGCTGAACCACGAACCATATTGTATATATTGACTGTCATATCCGAATTAAACGTGATATTATCCCCATCAAAATAACAACTGACTTTGTCAAGCATTTTATCAGGTATATTTATTTCTTTTATATTTGTACCGTCAAACCAACAAGCTGTTTCTTGATTTTTATTTTCAGGTGTATAAGTTAAATTATTTGATAAATGAACTTTATCTAAATCACCGCAATCTGAAAATGCTTTATATCCCATATGTGTAACAGTATTAGGAATTAAAATATCACCCGTCAATGAATTTAAACCGCTGAATACATATTCGCCTATATACTCAAGATTGTTCGGTAAGTCAATATTCTCTATTTTAGGGCATTTAGAAAAAGAATTATTTCCTATTTTCTTTAGTGTTGACGGAAATACTATTTTATTGAGAGAATCGCATTCCTGCATTATACCGTCAGGTATTTCTGTGATTCCATCTTTAAAATCAATTTCTTCCAAACTGCTTGATGAATTAAGAATCGAAAAGTTTACATTTTTATTTATAATTAGTTTTTTTATTGCCGTATGTGTTTGCTTGATATGATTTAAACCAAGCAAATTTGAATTTTCAGGTATTTCACAAATATCTGATGTACCCACATACGCAAGAATATTATTTGTACCCTTTTCGTAAATGAAATCTCCTCGTATTTCCTCGTCTTCAGCTAAATCATTTGCAAATGATGTTACACATAATGACATCATTATTGCAAATATACTTATTATTGAAACAATTTTTTTCATAAAAATACACTCCTATAAATTTGATTTAATTGTTACCCATGTATCGTGTAAGAGCTAGTTGATATTTCTCTCCACCTCCACTATAGAATTTTTGCTCATAAATAGAAATTATATTTGCTCCTGTTCTTGATACTTGATTATATACAGAACAATCAACACCTTTTTCAACAGCATAAATAGCGTAGTCGGAAGTACTAACCATGTTTCCTCTATCTGTTAATGTTTGCAATACAAGATATTTAGCACGCGAACCTTTTATTATTGAATCAAAGTTTCCTGATTCTAATTCTTCCTGTTCTTTCAAGCTACGATTTCTAAGTTCTATTTTATATGTGCAATTTTTTGTGCCAGGATAATCAATATAAAAAGTATCAACATCCCATGAATCGGTCATTGTGAATTCGGTATTTGGCATTGATGTGTAACTGCTTGCTCCGTTATATGCTTCATATGCAGAACCTGTAACATCGTCTCCATAACCTGACACATCCTCAAAACTTACAGATACATATCCGCTTACTTCATCCGTTAAGTAAACCATAACATAAAAGTATATACTTTTTTTTGCATTATATAAAGATTCTAGAGGATATGATATTGTGTTTGTATTATTATTTGATGTACGCGAAACAACCGAGTTTAAAGTACCGTTATCAGCAGAATACCATATTTTTGCAGTCACTTTACTTTGACCTTTAACTACTACTCGAAAAACAGGCGGATTTTTTTCATTTAAAAAAGAATCTGGCATTGCTACTTTGAAAATTTTACATTTTGAATTATTTGAAGTTTCTGATAATTTATAACAATATTCAGTATATCTTGCGTCAACTGCATTATTTTTTATATCCGTTGTTGTATAACTTGGAATACTTAAAAGAGTAGGAGAATAAAAGCTATCCCAATCACACGAATCAATCGTCAAATCATAAAATTTAATATCATCTTCTGTAGACATATAACCTGAATAAACATCACCATTTGATATGGTATAAATTCTATATACTTTGTTTGACGGAAGATTTGAATAGTATTCTTTAAACTCATTTGCTTTGATATGTGCATATTGAGCTACATTTGTGTCAACTGATATACTATTGCCTGTTGATATTTTTCCTGATTTCAAATCTTCAATATCTCCAACCATAATAATAGATTCATCATCTGTATCAGGATTAGTTACATATTCCGGCATATCAATTTCAGATTCGTTAGCAGTTACACCTTTTGAATATGATTTTGAATTTCCATCTACTGTTTCGGTAAGCGTTACTTTATAGCTTTCTCCTGCAAATATTTGCGGCGAATAAAAACTTTCTTGCTGTAAATCTTCATTATATATTAAACTATCATCTGAAAGTTTTGTGATTTCCAAGTGAACTGAGTCCATATCTTTTAAATTTTTCATATATTCAAAATCAAGATATAGTTCTGCCACATCATTTGAATAGCCTGTCATATTCATAGGAAAATTCTCGTATATTGCCGGTGCAGTGTCGCCTAATGCCTCCTTATTCCAATGCTCTGCATCTAAATCACTTTGAGTGATATTGATAATATTGTTATTCTCATCAGCATAAGAATAAACAATTTCGTTATCACTGTCAGCAGCAATAGCATTGATTCCGATTGCTGAAGTTGCCATAACCGCAGCCAATCCTAACGTGATAAATTTTTTTAGTTTCATAACAAAACCGCCTTTCTTTTTATAATACTGTATTCATTTCAACAAAACAAAGTTCTTATAATGTGTTTGACAAACTATGACGATTTGTTATATAATAACACACATAAGAGGTACTCAATATAACTTAATGTATGCTGACCCGCAAAGATTAAGAGCATTGGTATCTCTTTATTTTATTTTAAAATAAAGTCAGTATTATATTTTGTTTTTTGTGTTGGCAATGTTCTTTTATATTTCAAGCTATTTTCATATCATATAAAATTTATAATATTTATTAATGATAAGCTCATTGAACTGATGATATAAATAGTTATAATATATTTAAACATCAACAACATTTTCTTAATTTGTAACCCCCCAATAACAAATGATTACAATTAAATTCTACCCAGTAAAATTATGTTTGTCAACATTTTCCGACTAAGTGGTAGCTTATTCCGGAAACTTGGTAGCAAATAATGTAAGTATTTCAACAAAAAGTGAATTGAATTAATTAAAATATCGAATTACAAAATATTTGAGAACACAAAAAAATCGGAACAAGATAACTTGTTCCGTTTATGGCTCCCC
>ENA-OPCV01001183-OPCV01001183.1-human-gut-metagenome-genome-assembly--contig:-NODE-1183-length-20453-cov-2.497843_pt1 | contig 20453 bp, 17 predicted proteins | sample MGYA00241257_ERZ501494 | MGnify/ENA primary metagenome ERZ501494 (study PRJEB25962, sample SAMEA2042618) | human gut metagenome | biome: human gut; feature: human-associated habitat; material: faeces...
GCTACTTCCCTTACTGCCGGTCCAAGGATGAGGGCCTGAAGGAATATTCCGGGGAATGGAAGGCAAGGAACGAGCTGCGGAACGAAACTGTATCGAGAATCAAGAGTGAGATCCTGCACGGAGAACTCAGGGAGGAAAGGCGGCTGTACATGAATGTCTGCCGTCTGTACCGGTTCGTGGTGAATCCCAGGAAGGCCATCATCCAGGAACTGAAAAGGCTGGGGACCGATCTTCTGACCGGAAGGGAAAGATGAGGGCCGGTCCGTTCACTCACACGGGAACAGCTCCCGTACCTCCTCAAGAATCCTTGCGAAGTTCCTGCCCAGCTCTCCCGGTTCAAGGACCCGAACATCGGGCAGGGGCTCCTCGTTCCTGTCGTCATACATCTCCAGCTTTACCTTGAAGTAGCTGACGTTGGCACGCGTGGCGGAACCGATGAACTCCCCGGGTTCCAGATCCGCAAAATCCTTTCCCTGATAGATGTCCTCTTTCTGGGACGATACGGTCACGCTCCTGTTCGTGCTTCCCCCGCTTTTTCCCGCGCTGCGGGATCTCCGTTCCTTTTCCTCCTTTCCGAACATCATGGGATAATATTTCAATGACTCCACGTCTTTGGTCCGTCCGAAAAACTGGTTCCCGAAGTTGGCTTCCACGGATGAACGGTCGAGCCTGCCATACTGGTTCTCCACCTTGGAACCGGACTGTGTTAAAAGAACAAAGGCGCAAAGATACTCACGCAGGACGGAAGGCAGCGTCTCAAAGTTTTTGATATTGACTGTCGTCATCTCGTCCAGGAAATAGACGAAAGGAACCTTGTTCCGCATGGTGAACTGCCGGGAAGATATGGTCATGAGCATGCCGATGACCGGAGCATAGACCGAGTTCTTGGAGAAGTTGTTGCTGATGGCAAAAAGTTTCGGATTTTCCGGATCGATCAGGTTGAAATCGAAATCGTCCCCTGAAAGGACATAGGCGATCTCCTCGTTCTGTGAAACGGTGGCCAGATTGTTACACAGCGTGGAGAGATAGGATGCCTGGGTCTTCTCGGAACCTTCCGCCTTCAGATAGGCGCCGGCCAGCATTTCCGACACGAGGTTCTGCTGCAGGAACAGGGAGAGCTGCCTTGCCGAGGCGGTCATGATGAAGGCCAGTATATGCGGCAGCGTGCAATGCTCGGGGAACTCGTCCCAGAACCGGAACGCCACGCCGCGGAGGATGCCCAGACCTCCGGCGACCCATTCGTTCTGCTGTTCCTTCTTGGGAAGCAGCGCGAGCAGCACGTCCTCCATCAGCTGGATCAGTTCCGTGCGGTCCCTCACTACCTTGAGCGGGTTGAACCGGTACGACCGTTCAGGCCTGTCGAAACTGACATAGTAGAACTTGTGCGGATACCTGTGCCTTTTAATGAGGTTGTAGGCGGTACGGGTATAGTCCGTATCCTTGAAGTCATAGATGAATCCGGCGAATCCCAGCCGCATGTATTCGCTCAGAAGCCATTTTCCGATACTTTTCGTCTTTCCGGAACCGGCCCCTCCGTAAACCAGGAAGTTGGAGTAATGGTAATAGAATTCGAGCCGGGACTCCCGGATTCCTGACCTGACCGGCAGCCGGATGGGATCAGCCCCGTTCCCCTTTGCCGGGGTTCTGGACAGGTCCCATATCCGGGAAAGGAAGAGGATTATGAACGAGGCGGCCGCCGGACACAGCATGTATCCGGGGAAGAACAGGTGGGCCAGAAAGGTCTCGCCCGAGAGGCATGCAAGAAATGCGACCAGGTTGACATACCATCTCCGGCTCAGCATGCAGCAGGCCGTTATCAGTGACAGCACTGCCAGAAGCGACAGCTTGCAATAGAAAATGTAATGTTCCATTGTACTTTTTTAGTTTTTACAGCTATTTACTTTATTAATATCATACTTTATAAGTAATCCGGTCCAATTACTGCATTTCCGCCTGGAAGGAGTGTCCCTTTTCCCCGGCCGGAAACAGACACCTGACCGTATATCCGGAAGGGACCCGTACCATGACCAGGGGGCTTTCACATCCCGGCAGCACGGTAGGCCGTCCCCTCAACAGGGAGATCCATCTGGCCGGGGATATCCTTTCCGGCCTCGCGCCGGCTCCACGGATAGTCTCCAGCATCATGGTCATGTCATGGGGGACACCGTTCACATACAGGGTGGCCCCTTCTCCGGAAATCCGGATTTCCCGCCTTCCCCATGAAAGGCTTATAGCGTTTTTTTCACCGCACTCGTCCATATCTTATTTTTCCGTATCCTGTTTTACATTTCCATTCCCGACTCTCTTGCACTCCCCGGTGACACACCGGATATCCTCATCCCGTATCCGGCCGGTTCCCTTACGGCCATGAGCTTCCTGCCGCCGGGAAGGATGATGCCGCCGTTAAAGACGGCTTTCCAGTCCTCCTGCCCGAGAGAGGCGGGGCTGATCCCCGCTTTTCTCATCCGTTCCAGAAGGGAGGTCGCATCCGTTTCGACCCCTTGCCGCCTGAGAACCGCCCGCCCGTATCCGCAGGAGAGTTCAAGATCCCCTCTTGCCGTCTGTATTACGGCCGGTTCCGCAATTCCGGTGAGATTTTTCCGGCTGGCGGCGAGTATGCCCCTCAGTTCCCTTGTGCCGATTTCCAGGCAGAAGCCCAGCTTTCGGAGGAGATTCCGGAAGGCGGTGACAATCCTGTCCCATAAGGACCGGTCCGTACCGTCCTGCCAGATACTCTTCCGTCGCGACACGTATGTCCGTCCTGTCTGCAGCCGCCATCCGGAGAATCTCATCCCGTACTTTTTCCCCGCATCCGTTGAAGATGTCATCCAGAAAAGCATCCATATGCTTGTGACCTGCAAGCTTTCTGAGTCCGTAATGTGCCACACCCTCATGCAGCAGGGTACGCTCGACGTCCGCTTTCCCCCGGGCATGTGGAAGATACAGGCAGATACGTTGCGAGGGGATGTCATACCAGCCCCGGATGTCTTTCCCGCAGGAGAGCAGGCCGCGTATGTCGGGAGAGCCTATCTCGTCGGCACGACGGATCACTTCCACCGGAACATGCAGCTTCCCGGCCAGAAAAGACACATGACGTGCGAACTCGTCCATTTGGGCATCCCTTGAAAGGAATATCTGCCCGTCCCGGGCGATATCCTCGGTGGAAACGGCAAGCGTGTTCCGTCTTTGGGCGGAAGTAAAATCCAGCCTGCTTTCCACATTGCGCGCTTCCACCTCCCCGGCAGTGGAACGGTATTCCTGTATGCCGCTTTTAAACCGGCCGATGTCATTCACCAGGTCAAAGATGTTCTCATATCCGTACTTCTCAGCCACGAGGCTGAGGGGATAGTCATAATGTCTCAGTATTGTCCCGTAGGGCACTTTCCGGTCAAGTGCGGCAAATATGCCTTTGGGGGTATTGTCGAAACCGCCGCCCTCCAGAATCCTTCCGTCAGTGGCCCGCACGATGTCCAGGATCACATTCTCCACCGTGTTTTTAAACTCCCCGGGATTGCTTCCCCGCGCAAACCCCTCCATGGCCTGTATGGCGTGCTGTATCTCATGTGCCAGGACAGGCCTCACATCATCAGCCCGGGAGATGTTTATCACGATTCTGTTGTCCGGATGGAGGTAGGCCCCGCAATAGTCGGCCGACGGCAGGTCCACAAATTCCAGCCGGGTCCGTTTCATTTCAGGATAGGCCTGGAACAGTTCATCGTCTTTCACATAGTCATCAAGATAGATCCGTTCACGCAGCTCGTCCTGTTCCTTCAGTCCGGCTGCCAGCTCCGTCAGTTCCTCAAACCGTTTCCACTCCGCTTCAGAGAGTGTTTCGCCCTCTATCTGCCGGTCAAGAAGATTTTCAAGCTCCCCATGCCAGGACTGTTTTTCCAGCAGTCGTGAATAGCCCAGATCTCCGGCCGGATGGTATTCGAAATCCGCCGTCTCATAACGCCACTTGCTATCAGCCCCGCGTTCCCAGCCTGTCGCCGCCTTTATTGTTCCGGCATCCTTGCCGGACTTTTCCATTTCGCGGGCGACGGCAAGGTTCTCCAGCCGCAGGGAGGCCCCTTCAGACCGGTCAAGTCTGGAGGCCCCTTTCTCTCCGATGAAGCGGAAACGTTCATGTGCGGTTATCTTCAGGTCGGCCTCGCTGAAAATGACATAGTTCCGCGCGCCGTCAGCCCGGCCGCCGGTTGAACACTCCGCCGGATAGTCAATCCCGGTAAAACCCGCTCGCGAAAGAAACCCGCTGGCAAGCCGCTGTGAATCGGTATCCCGGTCCGGATTCATGAACATATAGTCCAGAAAGCCGTAGAACTCTTTCCCGCTGTTCCATACATGCGACCTGCCGCTCCAGAACTCCGCCGTGGCTTCCGGAAAGAAGAAACGTTCCTTGCGGAGTTGCAGGAATATCTTTCCCTGCTGCTCCGCGGATACCGGCCTGTCCCAGTACAGATAGTTCATCCCGTTGTCTTCCGGAATTTCCACCGTATAGAGGTGGCGCGGCGGCTCAATGCGTATCCTGCCCGCATCTATGTCGGAAAGCAGCTCCTGCTGCTGTCGCTCGAATGCCTTTCTTCGTCCGCTGTATGTGCTTGCGGTACGCCCGTCCATATATACGGAAGAAATGTTCCGTTTCAAACTGTCCACATCGGTGGAAGAAAGGATCTGGCGTTTCCATATCCTCCATACCTCATCAAAATAATATTCGTTGTCAAGCACCGGGGATAAAAGCTCCCCGTCATAGGTGATGTGGTTTCCCCGCTTTATACCGATGGCCGCATATTTGCGGGCGATTCCTTTCACTTCCGTCACGTATGTCCCCCATCCGTAGGCCTGCGCCCCTTCACCGGTTCCGGTAAAGGCATGGTCGAAATGCCCGAAGGAGGCCGGACTGCCGTGATAGACCTGACGGAAGCGGATGTCGTCATTTGATGTGGAAAACGCGCCCGTGTTTTCATAAGCGTCCTTCAACTGTCCGGGAGACATCACGGCGATGTATTTCACTCCCTCGTCGTAACCGACAAGCCCGTCGTAGCCCGCCTCCCTGACTTTGGACAAAAACTCCGGGGTTTCCGTCAGCATCCAGCAGTTCCTTTCGCTTGATGCCAGCTCCAGCGCTTTCTCCGGGGATACCGTATCTCCTTTTCCTCCATAAAAAGACAGGACAGGTATCTCGCTGCCCAATGACTGCAGGATTTTTTTTACGGCCTGCCCGTCTTTCGGGTCAAAAGGGTTTCTTGAATTTACATACAGGTCATACACGTATCCTTCTTCCGTCCATTGTTCATTGCCATATTTGTCATCGGGAATGCTCATTGCACGCGTCTCTGCAATACCTCTTGCCTTTTCCGCATCGACGGAAGTGAAAATCAGGCCGGAATATTCACCGCCCTTGAATGTGTGGAACGGAGCCTTTTGGGGTATGTAAGTGATCCCGTCCCTCTGCCATCCCCTCTCGGGAGTAATCTGGTCTCTGCGCAAAGGTGTTCCATGGTGGACAACCAGAGGCTCGCCATTCTCATCGACAATCCTTGAAGCTGCCTCCGGTGCATTTTCCCAGTTTCCAAACCAGCTCTTGAATGTCCCGGTGCGTACTTGAGCCCACTGTTTCTCATTCAGGGACGTCGGACTGCCGTTCGGAGCTTTCATGTACATGCCGTCCTCCTTGCCGCGCGCGACAAGTTCCAGTTCTTCGTCCGTGAAATGTTTATCGGAAGTATGTGTCATTGCCTGCCGGCTTAATATGATACCTTGTTCATAAAGAGTTTTATCAGCAAAAACTTGTTTACTTATTTACATTTTTATAATTTAAAGTAAATAAGTAAACAAGTGATATATATAGAATGCAAATGTTGCTTACATTTCCGCATTGGCCTGCCGGCTTGCCTGGTTTATGGCGCCTGCCGCCTTCAGTGCATATCCCGCGGGTGTTCTGGCAAGCATCAATGCGCTTCCTTTTCCTGCGGCTCCGGATGTGCCGGAAACAAGGGGCGGCTGTACGGCCTTCCCTTTCATCAGGGAGTGCCATTCCTCGGCTTTCATATTTTCCACGGCCACCCTTTCCTTGCGTAGTTCCTTGACAATCTTCTCCACATTGCATTCCTTCCTTTCCGGAACGGCTGCCGAGTTGAATTTTTCATAAGCTTTGACAAGCTTCTTCTCCCTGTTTTTCCCGGCAGCCGAGACCTCGCTTTCCCGTTCCGCGGCGTTGTCCGAGTACTGCGCCTCGTAAGTGGCCTGGAAGTATTCCCTGTTTATTTCCCTGATCTCGCTATCCAGTTTCTCCACCGCCTCTCTGACCTGCTTTGCCGAAGGTTTCTTTGCCACGCCCTCCGCCGCTTTCTTTCCGGAGTTTCCGGAGGTTTCGGATGTCCGGGCCGCTGCCGCCTCCTTGCCGGCGGCATTTTCCAGTCTGAGGCCGTACATTTCCATCGCCAGTCTTTTGATCTCTTCCGTAGGCGAACTGATAAACGGTGCCGCATCCCGGTCTGCGTTCAGAACGACAGACTGCACCTTTTCCGTAGGGTTTTCTATATATCGGATATTCATCGGATCGTTTCTGACAGCCGCCAGTTGTACAGCCTCGGACGGGGCGGACACGTATCTGATGTTCTCTCCCTTGGCCTGCACCGCCGCCAGCCGCACGCTTTCCTCAGGCTGCCTGATCTGCCGGAAGATATCCGGACTCCTCTGGACGGCCATATGCTGCACCTTCTCCGTCGGTTCCGCTATATGACGGATGCATTCCGGATTTTTCTGCACGGCGGCCAGCTGTACTTTTTCTGTCGGCTCCCTGATTGCCGAGAGATACCGGGGATCTTTCAGGACGGCCGTCAGCTGTACCTTTTCTGTGGGCTTCTGCAGCAGGAAGATGCATTCCGGTCTCTTCTCGACGGCTTTCAGCTGTACTTTTTCCGTAGGGTTTGGGATAAAGCCGACATAGGAAGGCCTGGTGCCTATGACCGTCAGCTGTACCCTCTCACTTGGCGAAGTGATGAAATGGATGTTGTGCGATGCGTTTCTGACAGCTGTCAACTGTACCTTTTCCGTCGGTTTCTCAATAAAGCAGATGACACTTCTGTCCCTTCTGACCGCGGCCATCTGGACACGGGCGGAAGGGTTGGCGATCATGCTGATGGCGCGGGGATTGCTCAATACCGCCCTCATGTCCTTGTCGAACAGCGCGGCAAGGTGTTCCAGGATTGTAGGCATGGCTTTCAATGTTTAAAGGATTTGACTTCATCAAAAAACTCCTTTACGGCTTCCGTATCCGGTTCTCCGAGTTTCTTGTTCCCCTTCATCCGGAATACCAGCCTCCGGGCTGCGGCCAGAATACCGGTTGTGGGCGGCAGGTCCGCCTTGAACATCCTTTCCACGGCCGTGAAGCAGGCCAGGGGGGATGGGGCCTGCATGAGAAGGACACTTTCAGGATAGGCAATTACGGCGGAAAGCTGTACTTTTTCCGTAGTGTTGGTGAATAGCCGGACAAGTTCCGGCTTTTTCTGTACGGCGGCAATCTGTACTTTTTCTGTCGGTTCTTTGATCCTTTGGATTGCTTCCGGATTGTCCAGAACTGCTGCAAGTTGTGCATGTTCCGGCAACAGGTTGTTTTCATTTGGCATGGTAGTTTCTTTTTTATGTTATATTTCGGATGCAATGATAGGAGAATACACTGCAATTGTATTGCGCTTAATAAAAATTAAGAAGGTGCATCGTGTATTACGACACACCTTCCATTTTTTATTGGATTTCCATTCTAATTACAAAAGACCGATACTGTCATTGTATTAATACCCGGGGTTTTGCTCAAGATTCGGGTTATTATCAATAGCTCCCTGAGGAATTGGATTGTATCGATTATGCACTTTGAATACACGGTCTTCAATCTTCTTGTCAGTAACAGGGGCGTTCGTGTCAATCTCCGCACGTTTCGTCGGATCAGTCTCGGCATAATTTACAGTTCCGACAACCCTTTCCAAAACACCATTCAGGACTGTTTCTGCAACCATCTTTCCATTATCATCTTTCCAGCGCAGAATATCAGCCCGACGCACACCTTCCCCGGCCAATTCCACCCCACGTTCACGGCGGATCAGCCGGCGTAATGTTTCCTTTGAAGCATACTTCTCACGATCCACTTTCGGCATTCCTACACGTCCACGAATCAGATCCAGTTTGTCATAAACATCTGCAGACGGACCAGAAAGTTCATTGACTGCTTCCGCATAAGTAAGCAACACTTCTGCATAGCGGATTACAATAGGGCAGGCATTCGTGTTCCAAATACCATTAGCATATTGTTCATCCAAATATTTTCTCCAGGTTAAGGCGGTCTTTGAAGCATTGTTCGCAGAAGGAGGATAGTTTGCATTATCCTTACCATTGATTGTCTTGTCCAGTGTATTGACTACAGTGCCATTCCAGTCCATTCCTGGGTATATAATGGTCATGGCCATACGTGGATCGCGACCGGCAAACGGATGGTTTGGGTCATAAGAGCCGGATTCCTCTTTGGTCAAGCCGTCAGCCATTTCATAAGTATCCACCAGGTTCTGAGTCGGAACAATGGAGGACCAGCCACCGTCACCATTATTATACATCTGGCCTATTGTGCCCAATTCTAAAGTGGAATTCACATATTGAACAGCCAAAATAATCTCTTTTGAGTCCTGACCGGCAACTTTGAACAAATTACTATAGTCCGGTTCCAGATCGTACTGTTTCAAATTCATGATGGCCTCGGCCATTTCTTTTGCTTTCACATAATCACCATAATACAATGCGCTGCGCATTCGGATTGCCATAGCAGCGCCCTTTGCGATCCGTCCCCTTTCAGAGGGAGATGCATTCAGTTCACCGATGGCTGTGTCCAATTCTGTATTGACGTAATTTTTCACTTCCTCCTCCGACTTGCGGGGAACTTTAGCTTCATCTGCTGAGTTATAGTTGTCAATCACAGGCACTCCTCCATACCACCAGTTCATAACAAAATAGCGATAAGCGCGAATAGTACGGACCTGACCGATCAAATCGTTTTTGGTCTGCTCATTGGAAAATGGGATCTCCTTTACCTTTTCCAGGAATGTGTTACAACGGCGGATGACTGAGAAATCATAAAAGCTTGCAACAGCCCCTGACGGAGTCATTGTACCGTTGCCAATGGTCTTATAGTTTTCCCATTCAAAGTTGTTATATCCAAAATCCGACCCGCAGTCGAGATATAAGATATTGCCACCATCTTCCCAGCTGGAAGTATCGTAGTTATTACCGCCATAACACCCGATAGCAAATTTTTGGGCATCATCCTCGGTTTTCCACGTAGTGGCAGGAGACAGGGCATCCAATGGAGCTGTATCTAGAAAATCAGAGCAAGATGTAATCATTGTCACCGCTCCTATGATCATATATTGTTTCAAGTATTTCATAATTCCATTTTTTTAGTCTATAACAATTTAGAATGTAACATTAACGCCGAATGCATGAGTACGTAATAGAGGATAGGAAGACAGCCGTTGGCTTGTGGATTCAGGGTCTATATTGATCTTCATCTTATCAAAAGTCAATAGATTCTCTACAGAATAGTAAATACGGATATTCTCAACACCAACCGAATTCAACCAGCCTTTCGGTAAAGTATATCCCAACTGCAAATTTTTCAGACGCAAATAACTTGTATCTTGTAACCAAAAATCCGATTGTACCGAACGGCTGCTACTGGCCGAGTTTGTATCGTAAAAAATACGTGGCATGGAGGCATCATGGTTATCGGGTGTCCAGGCATCTCTCCAAATAGTAGCCGGATGAGCAGCGTCACCCGAGAAATTACCATACACCTCGTATCCGTCAAACAGGCGTTTCACACCTGCAGCACCATTGAACATCAATGATAAGTCAATTCCTTTCCAGCCCGCATTTATATTGAATCCGTAAATAATTTTAGGATCGGAACTTCCACAATATTCACGGTCATCAGCTGTCAGTTTACCATCTTTATTTGTATCCACATAACGCAAATCGCCTGCCTTGAAAGTTTTACCGAAAGGATTACCGTATTTGGCCGTATATGCATCAGCTTCTTCTTGAGAATTAAAAAATCCATCCGCCCTATAAATATAATAGGAGTTCATTGCTTCACCTACCTTATTACGCTGGCTGTAACCATTAGTAGCATCCAGGTACTTGTTAGGGTCGCCGCCTCCCAGATCCAGAATTTCATTCTTATTGTAAGAGAAATTACCCGCAATTCCGAAATCAACCTGACCTATTTTTGTATTGTAGCTTAAATTTATTTCTATACCACTGTTTCTCATAGAGCCTACATTATCCTTATAGGCATCCAAAGCAAATTCTTTAGGGACTGTCACATCCATAATTATACCAGTAGTCTTCCGATTATAATAATCCAGAGAACCATTCAGTTTATTGAATAAAGTAAAGTCAACGCCGACTCCCCAAGTAGAGGCTTTTTCCCATGAAATGGTTTCCAGACGATATTTCCGTTGATAATAACCAGAATTCAAAGAGCCTCCAAATGCATATTTGGAATCGAGATTATACGTGTTCAAGGCAGGATAATAGTCATTGTTACTGCCACTCAATGCATCCTGATTACCCAGCTGCCCCCAAGAAGCTCGAATTTTCAGTCCGGACAACCAGCTGTCTTTTGCACTTTCCATAAATGCTTCCTCGCTGATGCGCCATGCACCCGAGAAAGAAGGAAAATATCCCCAACGGTGACCTTCCGCAAAACGGGAAGAGGCGTCCGCACGAATGTTGGCTTCCAAGAGATATTTACCTGCAAAATCATAGTTAATACGGGCAAACCATGAAATCATTGCCAATTCAGCTGTATACCCTTCATTGCTTTGGGTAGAAGCATCACCGGCATTCATATCCGTCAATTCATTATTAGGGAATTTCTTGCGGACGGCTTTCTGATATTTATAATTATATTTTTCCGTATGCCATCCCAACAGACCCTTAATATTATGCTTGCCGAAATTTTTATTGTAGTTCAATAAGGCGTCATAGTTTGTGCGGTCCCATTTATAAAAACGCTCGTCCAACTGACTGGGATCAGATTCTTTATTCTCATTATACTTTATATATTTTTGGAAATAATTGTAATTTTGTAAATTGTTGACGTAAGCACCTTGCAAGGTTAATTTTAAACCATCAAATATTTCATAGTCTACAGCGGCCATCCCCGAAAAATTATAATTGTCACGGTTCACCTTCATGCCCGAATCTAACCAGGCAATGGGACTGCCGTCTGAAATTGTGCCCCAAGTGCCGTCATCATAGCGGGCTACAATCCAAGGAGCGATCAAATTCAACTGCCTGATGATCTGATCCGAGCTGCCCCCGTAGTAGGCGGAACTGGCGTCACTGTAATCATTTTTAATGAAAGACAGGTTCATGCGCGCACTCAAACGTTTATTAATCTTCATGTCCAGATTGGTACGCGCATTAAACTGTTCACGCCCTGCGTTAGGCAAAATACCTGTTTGGTTCAAATATCCCAGCGAGGCCATATATTTTACATTTTCAGAACCACCGTTGATATTGACATTATGGCGATGTTGAACACCCGTCTTATATGCCAGGTCATACCAGTCGGTATCCGGATAGAGCGGGTCATTCCCGTCTTTAAACTTTTGCAGCTCGGTATCATTGAAACGCTTCGACATACCTTCAGCCTCCAATGCCTGATTCAGCAGGGATGCGTATTCGTATGACCCCATACGCTCAATCATATTCGTTGCATTCTGGAAACTTAGATAACCACTGTAGGAAATTTTAGTCTGTCCGGTCTTGCCGCGTTTGGTAGTTATCAAAACAACACCGTTGGCAGCTTTAGAACCATAAATTGCTGCCGAAGCAGCATCCTTCAATACAGAAATGCTTTCTATGTCATTAGGGTCGACCGCACTCAATGTACCGGTTTCAATGCCATCCACTAAAATATAAGGTCCCGCTTCATTCAATGTGCCGATCCCACGAACACGGATTTTGCCGGCATCCTGCCCCGGTGCCCCGTTGGTTCCTGTAATAGCAACACCCGGCATCAAACCTTGCAAACCACTGGATACATTCTGAATAGGACGATTCTCCAACTCTTTGCTGTCTACCATAGCAACAGAACCTGAAAGATTCGCCTTTTTCTGTGTGCCATAACCTACTACCACAACCTCACTTAGAGTCTTTGAATCTTCTTTCAAGATAACATTCAGCGGGCTGCCGTTCCATTTAATCTCTTGTGTCTGATATCCCACATAAGAGATTACAATCACATCTCCTTTCTTAATCCCATCGAGGCTAAAATTACCATCAAAATCGGTAATTGTTCCGTTAGTGGTACCTTTTACTACAACAGAGGCTCCAATAACAGACTCTCCGGTAGCATCTTTCACAAGTCCTTTGCATATTCCCGCTTGCTGTGTGGTCGCAAAAGAATTTGCTCCAGAGGCCGTAGCTGTAGAAATTGTTCCGGAGAATAAAGTTCCAAGGAATAATACCATACTAACAGATTGCAGTCTTTTTAACATAATATTGAGTTTTGAGGTTTATTAAAACTATAGATATTTAAAATTTTAATAACTATAATTTCAATTTGATTTAAATTAACGTCGCAAATATATAATAATTTTTAAAGAGACGCAATAACAGATGAAAAAGTTTGAGTTGAAATGGAAATTATACAATTATATAAGTATCCGGAAAGTTGGTCCCCATTATGGATTATAACAAATTTGATAACATGTCTTATTGAAGTTTGTACTAATATTCTTGACCACCTGTCAGGGTCATTGCTTCAGGATTAAACTGGACGGGGACTGTTTGGGGACTCTTCCGGTATTGTAGCTCGCCATCCAAAAACATTGCATGGATGTTGAGCGAGTCAGGGGGGGCGAGAACGATGCAGGAACTGTCACTCCATTGACAATTTCTGGGCAGTACTTGTTTATATACATTTCTTCTGGAAGCCCATTGGAGTGAATATTGGACCATTCAAAGTTGATGTCAACAGCATACAAAGATGAAGAAGCACATAATTCATGTGAGATCTTTTAGATTAAAAACATCAAACTAAAAAACCGCTCCTACTTGTCACAAGCCGGAACGGTTCAGATTAGTTACGTTTTGACAATCTACTTTATTTCTCAAGAACAAAACAATGGTGGATTTGTTCACAACAGCTTATCCGAAAAGAAATGCACAGTAGGAAAACACAAAAACTCCCCAGCTTATCACAAGCCAGGGAGTCATAAGGGAAAATCCCCATACGCCCTTATTCCTAATGGTAACAACATGATGAAACCCTATCATACACTGTCAGGACGACATGGGATGCACTTTTCTCCTGTTTCTTCACATATGAAAAAAGACAGAAAATATGTATTCAGTCCCGTTTCTGTATTCTGCAGTCCTTTACGTTGCAATAGTGCAGGAAGGGGTCAGCCCTTGAACCTGTACATGTGCCTCACGGCATGTTCATATGACATCTTTGAATAACATCAATCGGACCTTCACAGGCCTGAAAGGGAAAATGAAATACTGCGGTCACTTCAACAGAAACATACAGACACATCAAAAGTGCAGTTTAATAAAAAAAAACAAAATAAAGGATCGAATTGTTTTGAAACACGGGCTGTTTTATATATTTTAACAAAAAATAATGGAATATATTCTTCCTGCAATACGGGAGCTTCCTTCACGGCAGAAGGAAGCGGCAACATATCCATATAATCCGAAGGTTCGCAACCGCCTGGAAAGGAGTAGTGAAAGGTCTGACAAAGCCGGGCCCATAAGTTCACTCAGGAAGATAAGGCAGCGTGTGCCCCGACAATAAGAATGTCTGTAAAAAATGGAATACCGTGCACTGTATTCCACCATACCAAAAAGAACCGGTGAAACAGCCGGAAGGAACGCCTAGCATTATGTTTCTAACAGCAAGGGCGGAAAACATTGTAGAAATCCTATTACCGCCTTGAACGTATACGGACGACAGCCCGAAAACGACACCTGCAAAGAACAGGCAGATGAATACAAACAGACAGGTAAGTTTTCTCCAAAGTATCCTCCCCGGCTGACTCTGATAAACCCTCCCGGCAAACCGGGAGGGGATCCACATACACACTCCATGCATAAGCCCTTCCCGCATTTGCTGCATAGGTTGACCGCATCCCTGTCCGGATAATAGCAACATTTCATCCGCACGTTTTTATATACATATAAATATATAATAAAATCACAGAAATTGCACAGGTTTATAAAATTATTACCGAAGAATGAGCATTCCGTATGGCAGGTATAATATTATATGAAAAAATGCCTCTCCGGACCGTCACGGACCAGAAAAGGCATATTCTCATTATAGGAATAGGATACGGCTATATACGCATGATATTTGAGACTGATAACATTAGGTATAAATTGTTTCCGTACCGTATCCTCTATTGGATAACGAGTTCATGCCCGTATTGTTCATCATATGTTTTTTCAGTCACATAACGGCCAGATACCATATCCAAATTATAATTTATACACCAGTCTTTGATACAAGAAAGGGAAACTGTCTGAAACATATAGTCCAGACAATCCCTTTCCATATCACGGTACAGGTAAGCTCTCTTGCAATACCGGCACATGTGCCTCGCGGCATGCTGATCTAACATCTATAAATAAAACTTCCGAACTTCCGGCTTATCACAAGCGGGAAAGACAAAAATAATTTGGTGGAAGCGAGTTAACACAGCTTGTTATTTTTATATAAACATATTTTCTGATAGAAAGTTCAATCTAAATTTGGCTTTAATATTTTTTTAATAAATAAAAAGAACGGATATTAACGAATAAACTATATGGTTCGTTTTTTTCTTTATTTAAATTCTGTCAATAAATACCGATAAAAAAGGTAACATGTACTTTGGCCGCAAATATTATGATCAGGCCGCTTTGGTTTCAATTATGATATTTAATGAAGGGACGCTTGCAATGAATGCATCTGCCAAATGAAAGAAGGTGTGCATTTTGCACACCTTCAAATGGAATTTAAGGTGGTGTGGCCGTTTCAGGCCGCTTCAGTCATTTCCTTGTACAGCATGATGTCCGTATAGGACGAACTGTAGTTCATTCTGGCCGTAAGAGTGGACATGCCGGCCCCCTTGAAAGGATTGCCGGTTTCCGGATGTTCCTCCATCCACCGGCAGAAATCCAGTATGGGGGACTTGCCGGAAGTGAAATAGACGAAAGGGTGTCCTTTCAGTACCAGCAGGACATCCAGATAGTCCGTAAGTTTCCAGTCCATCCTGTATGTGCTGATATCCGTCGCTATGTAGGGGGGATCTATCAGAAAGACCACATCCGGGGAGTCCCTGTACTTGTCCGTCAGCTCCCTGTAGTCACAGCATACCACCTCGAGTCCGTCAAGATAGCCCTCGCAACTGTAGTCGCTCAAGCGTATATTGTTGTAGAAGTTCAGTTTTCCGAGCTCCCCGATGTTCCTGGCATATTTGCCGGAGAACAGCAGGGAGGACGAGATGGTGAGATAGTCCACGAAGCCGGTACTTTCCTCCCAGCGGATACGTTCCAGGAATATGCCGTGCATCTCCCTGGAAAGCATCCTGTGGCGGGGGATTCCTTCCGAGAGGCGGCGGAGGTCGGAAAGCAGGGTGTTCGTCCGGCTGATGTTCTCCAGACGCTCGCGGTAGTTGTCGTGGTCATTGTAGATTACGGTTGCGTCGGGTCTTTCCCGCTTGGTGATGTGCGAGAGCAGTCCGGAACCGCCGAACAGGTCGACGAACACCGTCCTGTCGCTGAAACGCTTCAAGACTTTCTGAACTCCGATGCGAACATGCGTTTCTGTCCCACAAAAGGAAGCGGGGCCTGGCTGTAATAGCACTTTTTCATTGCTGTAATCATTCTGTCGTGTAATTGAGTGTTTAAGTTTCGGATGCAAAGTTCATCTCTTCTCCCCATGAAAGCAAAAATTCCATTCTTTTCATACTGCATGGAACGTACATTCCTTTTTGAACCGCCCGAGAATCTCATACACCTTTCTTTCGGAAACGCCATGCCTGGCCGAGAGGAAGGCCACACAATACGTCACCTTTTCACCTTTGCGGCGCATTTGCTCGTACTCCTTGTACAGGTCGATATATTTATAGTCGTCCGGCTTGTAACCTGTCCCGGCCAGACGCTCCAGAAGCTCCCTATTAAAATTTAGAATCTCAAACAGTGTCATAGCAAATATTTTTCTATCTTTGCAGAGCCAATCATTCAACGACATATAAAAAGCGCACCCCGCGACGAAGGGTATTTGCCCCCAGTCGTGCGGTGGTGCGCATTTATATGTTAATGAGTGATTGGCGTTACTTTTTAACAGGCTGGGGGCTTTTTTACTTTCCTTTCCGTACAAAATCCCCGCAGTTCTCTTTTATTATGTGGCGTATGTGGCAGGCTCTGGGCCTTTAAGGCTGCAAGATATACCACAAGGCTGCAATTTCGTTGCAGCATGACTTTTATTTTCAGAAAAACACGTTTGCTCTCGGGAATGATTTACTTGTTTATATATTAAAGTAAATAAGTAATATACATAATTATACATATTTATATATCAAGTATTACAACGTGAAATATATATAAAGTATAATACTTATAAAGTAAATATATAGAGAAATATTTGGTAAATATTTCAAAAATGCGTATCTTTACAGCGTAATAATCAAGGAGATAGATAAATCATGAAAACAATTACGACAGCATGTGTAAACCACAAGGGCGGTGTGGCAAAGACCACTTCGCTGCTGAATCTGGCGGCCGGTATCGCACGGCTGCACGGAAAGAAGGTATGTATCATAGATGCGGACCCGCAGGCGAACACGACGATGGCGGCGTTCGGGGAGGAAATGGCAAGTCTTCCCCAGGATGTCATGCTAGAGAGTGTGGTGCAGGAAATCATGCAGGACAGTCCTCTGGAGCTGAAGCCTCTCAAGTGGCTGGACAGGGTGGATGTGCTACCGGCGTCCTTGGACCTGGCGGCCACGGAAGTGATCATGAATACCACCCCCGGAAGGGAATTTCTTTTCAGGGAAATAATAAGAGGCCTGGAAAAGAAGTATGACCATATTCTGATAGACTGTCCTCCCTCATTGGGCATCATCACACAGAACGCGCTTATGGCGAGTGATTTTGTGATCATACCCACGGATGGGAACTATTTCGCCATGAAAGGAATCGAGAAGATACATTATATCATCGGCCTGCTCAGAAGGAAGCTCGGCGCGGAGGTCAGGATTCTCGGCTACTTTATGACAAAATATAATGCGGGAAGAAAGCTGGACGTGGACATCAGGGAGAGCCTGATAGGGACATTGGGGGAGAGCGTGTTCGAGACAACCATACGGAACAACGTGGCTTTGGGAGAGGCGCAGTACAACGCACGGAGCATTTTCGATTATGCACCCTCGTCAAACGGGGCAAGGGATTACCGGAGTCTGACCGAGGAATTCCTTAAAAGAATCAGGAAAATGAACAAATAATAAAGGAGAAGGAATATGAAAGAATTCAAATCGAAAGGGATTTCCCTAGAAAATATGGTGGGGGCAGACCCCATGAAAGAAAAAAAAACGGCGGGGACACCGGGAAAGGCGTATAACCAGACCATTGTCCTGACCGAGGATCTGGTATGGGAACTGAGGACATTTGCCGCGGACCACCGTTACAGAGGGGTAAAGACTGTGATAGAAGCGATGATAGGCTGCTTTCTTAAGGAGGACGGGACATTGGACCGCGACAGGTTGGAACAGTTCTGGGAAGAATACGTAAAGAAGTAAAGTTTTATATTACTTATTAAGTGACAATTACTTTAAGTAAAATACTTATAAATTGAAAAAAGTAATACAATGAAAATTTTAAGGTATATATTGTTGGCCTCACTCACATGTGCATTATCCGCATGTGAAAAGGATGAGATCCTGCCGGAACCTGAACCGCCAGTTGTCACCCCGGGGGATGATCCGGGAAAGGATGAGGAAGAAAAGATACGGCTCGGAATAACCGCATCGTTGCAGGCGATGCAGACAAAAGGAATCATAGAGGCATTCCTGCCGGGACATGAGATGGGGGTGTTTATCAGTACTACTGACACCGGCTCTCCATATGTATATAATGTGCCTTATGCCTTTGACGGTAAAAAATGGAATGCCGGCGGGGACGCTCCGGTAGAGGGTGATTCGGAGGTGGCCGCTTATCTGCCGTACAACGGACAGGCATCAGGGGACAGGCTCATCCCTTTTGAACTGGCGGACCAGCACGACATCCTGTATGGAAGGGCAACAGTCACCAGGGACATTCCGACAGCAGATATTGAGATGAAACATGCCATGAGCCTGGTGCGCATCAAAATTCTGAAAAATGAATATATGGGAGAAGGCATTGTTTCAAATATAAGGTTTGACAATGTGATCACAAGGATGACGCTTGACATCAGGCGGGAAACCAACTCCCCCCTGATATTCGATTTCTCAAGCAGGGGGAGCCTGCAAGCTGGCGGAAACTATCATCTGAACGATGCAGATCCGGTGGTGGTGGAGACAATTCTTCCCCCTGTCTACGGTTATGACCAGAAAGCGACAGTCTGTTTTACCATTGACGGAAAAGAATATCCCTATGAGTTCCACAGGGACCATGAATGGGAGGCGGGAATGAAATACACCTATACACTGAAGATGACGGGAAACTACAACTCCCCGGTCAACATGGAGCAGGTGGACATCGATGTGGAGTACTGGAGCCGGTATGGCAAGACGGACCAGATTATACTCAACCCGAATCCGGAAGACTATCCTTTCAAGGTATGGCCCAATTATACCGAATACGGCTATGACTGCTGCTATCAGAATGAAGGCAAGGTGTTCGGAACCTTTTACAATCCCTATTGCGATAACGGCGAGGGAGAGTTACGGTTTGTATTTATGAGGCCGGGTACGAATGAGATTGTGGAGCAGTTCCAGCCGATAGACATCAAGACGAATGGGGCATGGGATGGAAAACGTATCCAGTGCTATGTGACTTCTGCTCCCGGTACATACCAGCTTGTGCCGTTATTCCGCAAGAAAGGAGAAACTATGTGGTGCAGGGCAGTGGGATATTCCTATGGCAGTACGGACGAGGAATGGCTGTATGAGGTGAAAGCGCCTGCGTCGGATAATCTGCCGGCATTGCGCATGATGGAAGTGGAAGGACAGGGATATACCTCTATTCTTGCATATCCGGTTCCTGATGATGATCCGTGGAATCTGGTATATACTTTATCCAACCGGGGAGAAAAGGCGCTGAGAGGCGAAATAAAAGCAGTTTGGGAACGTGAGTTCAAACTGAAGTCTAATTCATATAGTCCAAGTACCAAAAAGAAAGGAGCAGTAAACGATGAGGAATGGAAAGATGAAATCGGTAAGGATTCTGTGGACATTCCGACAGGAACACGTTTCTGGAAGGGTATTATGAGTTGTAAATTCCCAGTTAAAAGACTTGCTCCCCGACATGATGGAGTAAAATATGCCATTCCAGTCTTACATTTATATTGGAGAGCTGAAAATTCCAATGAGTGGATATTACTTCGTTGTGATGCGGATTATCTGTTCAACTGCAATTATACAGGAGATTATATATGGGATGAAACGACGAATTATGTGAAAGTCATGCCACAAAGTTGGCATTAAAATTTATATATCATGAATATATTTACAGACAATCAGTTGCGAAAAGCAGAGCAGATACTTCAATCTCCGCTTTCAAAATTATCGGATTTGACTTCTTCCGATATCCGGAATCTGGCAGTTGTATGGTGCTATTATTCCGGAAAGATTGAAGGGAATACATATACATACGTCGAAACAGAGGCCTTGTTGAAAGATGGCATAACATCGGAAAAACGATACGAGGATGCCAAAATGCTGAAGAACCTGCATAATCTTTTTGTTTCTGAAATGGAGTATATCCATAAAGGGAAGAATACCGAGATAATAGATGAGCGTACTCTGCTCCGTCTGCATTCCGGGCTGTCTTCCGGCCTGGTTTCCGATGAGGAAGCCGGACTGTTTCGCACACGTCCGGTAAGAATATCCGGAACTGATTATGTGCCTCCCCGGGATGTATATGAGATACGTTTCAAACTAAGCGAGGTGCTTTACCGGCAGACGGAACTGGAGAATCCCCTTGAACGCAGAGTATCTTCATTGCAATATTGCACGAATACAGCCTTCATTGACTGCAACAAACGTATGGCACGCCTTGTGGAAAGCGATAGGCTACGCAAGGAAAAGCAAACAGAAGAAGATTAAACGTAAACCGTTTGAAATGAGCATGGTTTCAGTATTTTGCCAAATTGAGAAAATGCAAATGACAACGTAATATTGAGGTTGTTCAGTTACCAGACCGTTAGC
>ENA-OPCV01001201-OPCV01001201.1-human-gut-metagenome-genome-assembly--contig:-NODE-1201-length-20281-cov-2.270246_pt1 | contig 20281 bp, 24 predicted proteins | sample MGYA00241257_ERZ501494 | MGnify/ENA primary metagenome ERZ501494 (study PRJEB25962, sample SAMEA2042618) | human gut metagenome | biome: human gut; feature: human-associated habitat; material: faeces...
TCTGCCATTCATGATGTTCTACGTCTTTTATATAATCCCCTTCTAGCATTTCTTGCTGAATTGGCATTATTGCTGTTTGAGATTGGTGTTTAACGAAATCGCTCTTGTCAATATTTGCCCATATTCTTATTACTGCATTATTAAATATAGCACTCGCATTTATCCAGATAGTTGTTTTTTCTGTATCTTTAGTTAAATTTGTCTGTGAAAAGTTCTCGCTTGAAATCCATGCTCCAGCTCCGGCAAAGCTTAAAAAAGTATTGTTTATATTTGAACCAGAAATACTTCCACTTATCAGCTCAACTTTTTGATAATATGTGATACCTGCTTTTAATTGTAATTTATCTATATTTAAACCAAATCCACCTGTTCCATTTATTGTTAATGTTCCATCTTCATTTACTGTTACTCTGCTATCTTGTGCAACATTAAAATCTAGCAAGTTACTATTTACCACATCTATTTCTACACTACCCATTCCAAATGAAGAATAAGGCGGTATTGTATCTTTAGTATATGTACCTTTTACTACATAAACTCTGAATTTATAATTGTTGAATGTCTGATTTTTATCAACATAAAAACTTATTCCATCTATTTCTCCTGTGTAATTTTTAATTTTAGTACTATTCCCTTGCGAAAACTCTGAATTTTTACCATCACTTGTATGTATGAAAACATACGGTCTGTAAGCAGTCCCGCCATCTCCACTAATGTATTCAAATTTTAATGTGTAATCTCTCTTAGCTAATGCGATTGAATTATACCAATTCGGATTAGCATTTATGTTTGGTACCCCCAACCTTGTTTCAATCTCTCCATCTCCGCTTATTAAGAAAGTTGGATAATATTCATTTGCAGTTCCATTTATTGTAATAATGCCGTTATCAATACTAACATCTAATCCATATGCTTTTATACTTTTTCCATTTTTTAATTTTAATTCATTTACATTACTTCCTACTGTTTCAATCTCGCTTGGATAATCCAGACTTGGACTATCTGGTATTCCTTGCCACCATGCTTTTGAATCTGAGCCTTCGCTTATTATACATTTATATACAACATTAGATATAGTATTATTCTTATCAGTCCAAATCCTGTAAAATACTTCTGTGTCTTCTTTTAAAGTAAATGTAGCACCACCACGACCGTTTATTGATGCTATTGAACCACCTGATTTCATTACAAGAAACCCTACATTTCCAGATGGTGCACTACCACTTCTCTGAACCATATGCCAATAAGTTCCTGCTTTTAATTTCTTTTTTATCTTAAAGTCTATATTAGTTGATGCTATTGAATTTCCATTTATTGTTATTACTCCATCTTTAATTACAAGTGTTATTCCATTTGTTGTTATAGTTGTATCTTCTAAAATTAAAAGATTATCGTTTTGAATTGTTTGTTTTTGATAATGCTCACTTCTAAGCTTCCACTCCAATTCCAAACTTCCGCTATCCTCAACATGTATTGAATTTCCACTCGCACTAGCACTTGGTATTTGCTCTTTAATTAACTTGTTTTCGGCTTTTAGAGTTTCATTCTCAGCTTGAACTTGCTCAACTTTGTTGATTAACTCTTTTGCATTTTGATTGTATTCAGCTAACTTATCAGAAGCGTTTTCATCAAACTCATTTTGTTTATCTGCAGCATTAGAATTAAATGTCTCTGTTTTAGTTCCAGCATTGTCATTGAAAGATTTCTCTTTTAATTCAGTGTTTTTATTATACTTATCTAATTTAGCTGCAGCATTATCATCAAATGTTTTTGTCTTTGTATCATAATTGTCGTCAAACTCTTTCATTTTAGCAGTATGATTTCTATTGTATTCTGCTAGTTTATCATCTGAGTTAGTATTGAATGTCTTTGTTTGTGCTTCTGCGTTTTCGCCAAATGCTGTTGTTTTTGCTTCTGCATTATCATTTATTGCTTTCTGCTTTTCTTCAAAGTTCTTATTGAATGCTTCTGTCTTTTGCTTGTCATTTTCATTGTACTTGTCTGTTAAATCTTTTATGTTGCTGACTGCTTCTTCTGATTTTTTTTGCATTTTAGTAAAGTTTTCTTGTCTTGTTTTCTCTGCTGATATTCTTTCATTTTCATTTGATACTCTTTCACTTTCTGATTTCTCTAAATCTTGTTTTAGATTTGTTAGTGTATCAATCCATGTTGGGTACTGCTCTGGTATAGTTTCTGTTGCATTTATTGAGTCTTTTACCTCTAATGCTATTATCTCTGATTTGAAGATTTCTTCATTATCATGCAATATTCTTAATTGAAACTTTACAAAACCAGTTTGAGTTAAAAGGCTTGACTTTACAGGTAGTTCATAGCCTTCTTCGGTGCGTTCAACTTCTATCATTCCTTTTTTGCCGTCTGGCAACTCTACTTCTACTATTCCTGTTCCTTCTATTCTCTCATCTAAACAGAAAAGAAGAACTTCTTGTAAGTTCTCCCCACTCATTCCTAAACTTCTTCTATCTTTGTGCAATGTCTTTCTGTCAGACTTTCTTATTAATATTTTATTTACCATCTTACTCCTCCTGCTTCGTATATTCTATAATTACACTTACATCAGATGTCCTTTTTGACCAATCGAATGCTGTTTCTACTTTGAATTTGTCTTTTAAATAAATAAATCTTATATATGCACCAGTACCGTCATATCTTAAATTTGTTACAAATGTTGCCTTGTCTGTTGTATCATACCATGATGCTTGTGCATTTACTATCTTGTCTATATTTTCAACATTATAAGAATATTCCGCCGTCGATGCAGGTATATTACTTAACTCTATTACTTTTCTGTATATGTCTTTTCCATCTATCCACTTTTTGCCAGTATTTGTTTCTGATGTAGAATATATATTTGCATTAGTTATTTTTTCGTTTAATATTTTACCCTGATTCGCTGACAAAGCATCTGTTGTGGAATCACTTGTTAAATTATCTATTATTTGAAATAAGTTTTTTATTTGTTTAATAGTTACTTTTTTATTTGCATTCTTTTGAATAAGCATAAGTAAATCTTCATCATTTATTTCTTTCGCCTCTTGCATTTCACTAACTTTAATCTCTTCTGACATACTACTCACCCCATTCCGTTCTTATATTTTTTCCATCTTCTGTAGCTATAATTTTTCTATTTTCTGAAACTATTTTTTTCTTATTTAGATAACTATCTATTACTCTTACTTTCAATTTAAAAGTAGAGCCTACAACAATCTTGTTTGGCTCTACTATGATTTCTTGTATTTTTGACATTTAATGCCTCCTATCGTGTTTTTAATAAAACAATTCTATAATACAATGTTTTTTCCGCACCTGATGTATTGTAAGCTTGACACCATATCTTATCTAAGTTGTTTATTTGTCCTAATTCGATACTTTTGGGAATATCGCCACAGCCCAGCCCGATTGCACCTTCAAATCCAGTTCCATATGCATATCCTGCTTTGCTATCTGCATATAATTTTGTTCCAAATGCAACACAAACACAATTATTTGAATTGAATCCGTTTGGAAAATTTAATTGCCACGACGTTTGATGTGACGAGTTATCAGAACTTGCTTCTAACGTAATATTTCCTTCTATAACAGCAATTCTGTCATTATATACCACTTTACTTCCGAGCATTATTAGTAATATTGTCACACTTAATGTTATTAGACACTTCCAAATTTCCATCTATTTTCCCCCCACTCTTTAATAAATACGAACTACCATCTTCTACACTTGCCAACTCTTGCTTAATCTGATTAATAATAGTCTGGCATTCAGCTTTAATTTGAGAATAAATACCATCAAAATTCAAAAATTTTCTAGTATCCTTAAATTCAGTAATTCCGTTAGTTCCACTTTTGAATCTTGCAAATTCTAATTGATATAAATTATTTGAACCGTTATACATATTAATATCTTGTTGAGTTACTGTTGGATAACTTGTACTTGATGTCAATAATTTAAAAGATGCTTGATTAAATACATCCTTTGTTGAATCTTTTGATAAATCAATCTCTAATATTAATAAGCAATATAAGTTTTCTGTTCCCACATTCACGGTTTCACTATCTATAACTGCAATCGGTCTACCTGCAATTTCACACAATCCTTCTGAAATAGTTATTGAATTATTAGTATAGCTTAATCCCATTCCGTAAAAAATACCATCATTTTTATTTAAAAACTCTTGATGTATTCTTGCATCTACTTCTGCATTTGCAAGTTGATTTGTAAATCTAAAACCTTTTATCATTTTATTTGTTCCTTTCTTTCAATATTTTATCTATAAAATTAACTCTCATGTTCCCACACGTTATTTCAATAAAATTACTTCCATTGTCTTTTATAGCTGAAACATATGTATCTAATATTATATTGTTGTTAGTTCTTACGCTTAGAGGTGTTCCAATCTTCATATTTTCAACATCAAATAATTTACTATTTCTATTTATTTTAAATGAAATATAATGATTATACGTATTTGACTTGAACTTATCTAGTGCTGTTTGTCTTGCATCTTCTGATTTTGCAGTGTATACTGTTTCAACCTTACCAATTGCTCTTTTTAAATCATCTTTATTTTGTGTTGTAGTTCTATCACTTAATAAATACCAAGTTTGTACGTCTGTATCTGTTTTTACTATAACTTTTGCTGTAACACTTGTTTCAAATTTTTCTATATAATTACTTATATCTGGTATTGTTGTATCTATTAATTGTGTTTCTGCATCTTGTTTATATATTGTTAATTTTATTCTTCCTTGATCATAAGTAAAATCTAAGATAATATTATAATTTTGAGTACAGTTAGTTATAAATGTATGAAAATTATAAATACCATTTTCATTATCTACAGATTTTTGTATTTTTGTATGCGTTTTTACTTCAACATCAAGCCATTTATAATTCAGTAATTCATCATCAGAATTTGTAAAATTATCGTATATCTCTTTTTCAATAAAATCTTCAATCCCCACTTCTTTTATTAGATTCTCATTATTTAGTATTACTTTTCTATCAAATAGATTAGAAATATATTTGATTGTAATTTCTCTTTTTAACTCTCCATCTGCATTTTCAAAATCTTCAACTATTCCTGAATAGTCTATCTTTCCACGTCTTTGTAAAACAACAATATCACCATTTTCAGCATTAACTTTCTTCATTACATTAAATATCGTCTTTTGATTTGTTTCTTCATCTATGACATATTCATAATTTTCAAATTCTATAACATCTTTTATTTCTAAGTCTGTCTTGTCTAAAAAATACACTAAAGTTTCTTGTGAGATATTAGTGTTTTTTTCTTTTGCCCATATTTGAATCTTTTTTATTGATGTTTCAATACTTTCTATTGAGTCTTTAAATGTTATTTCCGCATTATATACTCCACCAGTTTTTGGTGCTTCTAATTCTATCTCATATAATCCACTTTGTTCATTATAAATCAGTTCATATTCTTTATTATTAAATGTTACTTTAACGCTCATGTCTACACCACCTTGTATTGTGGAAATATTGTTAATTTTGCATTTAATACATCATCATCTGCAGTTAGCCTAACTTCTGACACTCCAAGTGGTAATTTGAATATGTTTTGTTTTTTTATATCTATATATTGATTTTTCCATAAGCTAACCTTAGTTCCATCGGTATTTTGTTTTTGTATGTATATTTCACCAACTTTACTAGAATATAATAATTTTTCATATTCATTGATTGTTATTGGTATCTTTATACTAGCATACTCTTCATCTTCAACAAAAATAGAGATTGTTGGATTTTGTACAAATCCGTCAATCTCAACTTGAAATGGTGCATCTACATGACCTTTATTATTAAATTGTATTGCTCTTGTATTATAATCTATATATCTACTATTCCATCTGTAATTATATCTCATTTCGTCTTCGTATGTTTCTATTTTGAATATAGTTTCATTTTGTTCATACCACAAAGAAAGACATTCAAATTCAATAGTTTCTGATATAATTCCATTTGTCTGTTTTTCGCTTTTATCTAACGACTTTATATTAACATCTCTGTAAAAAACTTTTTTCTCGTTTCTGTATGGTACACTATATATAAATTGTAGTTTCTTAGCACTTTCAATAAAATTTCCAAAGTCCATAAAGTTATCATAATATAGAAAATTAGCAATCCCAGTTATTATTCCTTGCTCTAATTTTCTTAAATTTGTTAAAAGATTGTTTCCTAATTGTTCATATTCTGTTGAATAACTATATCCTAAACCGGATGGGTCTGTTAGTAGACAATATTTTTCTATATCCATCAATGAAAACTCTTGCCCTTTTTCATTTGTTAGTTTAAATTCTCTTATCATAATACACCTCTTTTAAAGTATGTAAAAAGCACCAGTTTTACTGATGCTTTATTTTTAACATATTGATATTTGTTCCTCTTCCATTCTTGGAAGTATTCCTTTTGTTTTAAAAAACTCGTATAAGAATAATCTGCCTTTTTGTGTCCACATCATACTTGTTCTACTTCCTTTTGTTCCATTTGAATGTGTAAATTCAAATGTTTTTGTTTGTGTATATCCTTTTCCTCTATATTTCTTATATAGTAGCCAATCTTTGCCCTGTTTGTATTGAATACCAAATTTATTTAATATTTTATTAAACTCTATTGTTGAAAATCCATAATCACAAGCTATTACATTGGCTTTTGTTAAATCATCACATTGCAATATTCTGTCTGTATAATCTGCTTTAGGTTTTAATTCTCCAATGAGCTGGTCTTTTTTATTGTTTTCTGCAAGTAAATCTTTATTTTCTTTTCTTAAATTTTCAACTTTTGTATTTAATACATTCATAGCTTTTAGAATTAACTCGTCCTCATTCATGCTTTCTTCTCCAGCTATATATCCTCCTGTTTTTCTTATTGCTGGTAAGACCTTATCTGTTACTATATCTTGAAATTTCCTTGCTATTTCGTTTTTAGCTTTAAAACATAGTTTATAAAATATATTTTCTGGTATAAATTCTTGTGATGGATTTTCCCAACTAGTTGGGAAAGAAAATTCTTTTAGATATCCTTTGACAGTTTCCCATCTTACATATTCAATTTTATTTTTAATTTGTGTAAAACCTAATCCTCTAGCTACATCCTCTAAATTTAATCGTACTACTCCTTTTTCGTCTTGATATCCTCTTACTTTTTCTATTATCATTAGATCATTCATCTTACTTTATTCTCCTTTTTCTACTTTTCTTACCCTCTTCTACTCCTTCAATATGCACCAATACTATTGATATTAATAGTGGCATTGCAAATAAAAACCACATTCCCCATATGTTAACTATATGCATTGTTCAGCACCTCCGTTTACATGTCTTAATAATTGATTTAGTTTTTCTGGATTATTTTTATTTTGAGCTATAAATTTAAAATATGGATATAATTCATTGTCCATTCTGCGATTTTCCTTTTCTTCATATTCCATAATAAATTTTATGTCTTCATCAATTTCAAATTTTTCTTCACTTTGTAAATGGTGCCCATCTTGTAATTCTCTCTCAATTCCATATACAATATCGCTTAATTTTTCTGTTTCATTTGGTGCAATACTTATTACAGTAGTTCTATCTTTAATTGCAAAAGTAAAATAAGTACTATCTTTAAAATAATTTTCTTTGTCTTGCTTTTTTTGTTCTATATTCAATTTCTAATTTTGGCATAATAAAAAGACTCCTTTCAATTTCAAAATTTTTCAATTTTGGTACTTGAACAAAGTCTTTATCCGTGATATAATATTCATAGATAAGAACTTTGTTCTTTTGTTAGAGATAATGTTGTAGTTTGCCGACCGTACATTATCTCTCTTTTTTTTCATTTTTTTCTTTATACTCCCACAGTAAATTACTTATTAAAGTATTTCGTGTTATTCCTCTTTCCCTTGCTTTCATTGTCAAAAAGTTTTTTAATTCTTCATTAATCCTTAATGGGAATGGAATGTTCTTTTTCTTTTCCATTTTTTCACCTTCTCCCTTTTAGATATCTCTCAGATATCTTTTTAGATATCTTATACTATTTTTCTAATATTGTCAATATCTTTTTTTAAATTTTTTTGACTTTTTTTCAATATGTATGATATAATAAAGATATCTTAATTAGAAAGAGTGATTTTATGAGTAATATATATCAATATCCATTAAAAATTGATAAACAAGTAATAGATAACATTCGTACTTTTGCTAAAGCAGATGGTCGTTCTCTTAATAAAGAAATTGAGTTTATTCTAAACCAATATGCAATAGAAAGAGTTTTTGGAGATGCTGATACACTTGGAGTTAGAAATAGAATAGTAGATATATCTGATAAAAAATAAACACCCTTGTTAGAGTGTTTATTTTAATCCGAAATTTTCTTTTTTGGTTACTATTACATCATTGTAAAAATAACCATTTGAGTAATCGGCTTGCAAAGTAATTATAGCATATCCTCCATTTTCTCCATAATATTTGTAAGTGTATATATACTTTTTATCTTCTTTTGACTTTGATATCTCCTCCACACACTTTGCATATATGTCATCATTTTCCCATTCATCATTGTTATCAATTATCTTGTTTAATTCGAACTGAGTTGTTTTTCCTATTACAATTTCGTCAAATTCTTTCTTGCTTATTCCCGCAGTTCCAACGCCTTTATTTCTTTTATTTTTTGGAAAAACAAATAATAAAAGACAAATAGCAAAAATTAAAATAACAATTATTGAAATTAGTATCTTCTTTTTCATGGTTTTCCTCCTTCGTGAAAAGTATATACCAATATTTTACAAATTTCAATATTTACTGCCAAATTTTCTGTTAATATAATTAAAACATTGATTTAATTTTGCTTCATCTAATTCTTGTACATTAAATACTATTTGTGGAGTAGTAAAAACAGTCTTAGTATTATCTATTACTGATTGATTTATAGCTCCCATCTGTATATCATTTCCTAACTGTTTAAATTTATCTAAAGCTGTAGTAGATATGTTTTTTATTTTACTATATAAAGCATTTTCTTTATCTTCAATTCCTACTTCTGCTCCTTCCATAGCAAAGTTAAAGATTTTTCTAACTTTTCTTGAAGGAGAATGTATGTCAAATGCTTTTTTCAATCTACTCAAAATTCCTTCTGCAATTCCTGTCGCTTTAGCAAATAAAGATGGTTCTTTGTTTTCCATTTCTGTAAGCATCGGTTCCATTGCATTTTTCATTGCATCTCTAGTCTTATTTGGCATAGAATCGTAGCTATCTACAATAGAACTTACAATTTTTTGCGTCTTCTCATCTATCTTCCCACCATATAGTTCAGTCTGTGCCACTTGAGCTAGCCAAACTCCTAATTGTTCTTCTTGACTTTCGTCCATGTCTTTATACATCTTTTGCCATATTTTTTTAGTTTCTTGTTCATGCCTATAGTTTTCATCTTCTTTAGCTTTGTTTTTATTATATTGAGTTAAAAGAACATTGTTATTTATGTTGTCTATATTTCCTGCATGTTTTTGGTTTTCATCTTCAATTTTCTTATTATATTCTGTAAAAGTTTTATAAAAACTATTATCTTGATTAGCTCTTTGTAAATATCCATTTGAATATGCCTCTACTACTTTCGCAACTTCACTATTAGCTGCATCTATTTTTTCCTGTTGATGTTGCATTATGTTGTTATATTCTTTTGAATATGCCTCATTTTGCATGTTAGCTTGTTCGCCATACTTTTGGTTTAATAATGCTATTTCTTGTGTTGTTCCATCTTTAATTATATTAAGTGTTGAATCTTTCTGTTCTTCTGCAGTTTTTATCCATTCTTGTGATTGAACTTTATATTCTTCCAATGTTCCTTGAAAACTTTCTGCATTTGTTATTGCTTGTTGTGATATTGCATTTGCTACACTTTGTTGAATTTCTATTTCTCTGTTTTTCAATTCTCTTAGTTTATTAAAATACTCATCAAGTTGTGTTATTTCCTCTTGCGTATATCCTCTTCTTTCATCAGCTGCTTTTTTACAAATATCTGTAATACCTTGTTGTACTTCATCCATATTCTTTTTTAAATCTTCCTGTTCTTGCGAACTTGCAAACAATGTACTATTGAAGCTATCTAAATGAGATGTTGCTGAACTGATTCCATTTATAAAATTTGTAGCTCCATTTCCTACATTTTCTAGTGAATTTGTCACTTCTTGTTCAGCTTTCTTTGTTTGTGCTATTATAACTCCTGTCGCAATAGTAATTCCTGTTGCTGCAAGTGCAGCTGGGCTTGTTAATATGCTTAAACCTTTTGCAAGGTTGTCAATTTCTGTTACACCAGACTTTGCCCCAGTTTTCATTACTCCTATTGCCTGTGAAAATAAACCTATTCCTTTAATAGTACTTCCTGCTGTTGTACCTATTTTGCCAAAGATTTTAACTAAAGGTCCAAGTGCTGCAACCATCAAACCTACTTTTACTGCATTTTCTGTTTCTTCTTCTGATAAGTTATCTAGTCTTTCAATAAACTTATCAGCTTTATCAAGTATTCCACTTATAGAAGGTGTTAGTTTCTCGCCTAAATTTATTGCCAAATTATTAGTCTTATTTAAAGTTTTCTTAAATCTGCTCTCTAAAGTTTTATATCTTTTATCTGCTTCATTTGTTAATGCTGTGTTTTCATCCCATGCTTTAGTACCTGTTTCTATAGCATTATTAAACAAATCTCCTGCATTTGCAGCTCTTAATAAAGAATCTCTCAATCTTACTTCTGTTAATCCCATTTCTGAAAGCATTGTGATAGCACTTTCTCCTTTATCTTGTGCATTCCCCAATCCTTTTATAAATGCTGATAATGCTCCGGAAGCATCTTCTTTCCATGCTTTTTTAAATTGTTCTGCTGTCATCCCTGAAACAGATGCAAAATCTTCCAAGTTTGTTCCCGCTGTTATCAACTGTTTTACCTCTGTACTTGTCATGCCAATACTATCTGACAATTCTTTAAATCCTTTTGAATCATTTGCAGACATTAACTCTAATTCTCTTAATGTTTTTCCAGTTTTCTTTAACACAACATCTAGTTTGCTTCCTCCCATTTCAACTGCATTCTGCATTTTTACCATTGCTTTTGATATTGCAGAGCCACCCATTTCAGCCTCAATACCAACTGAACTTAGAGCTGTAGCCAATCCTAAGATTTGTCCTTGAGACATTCCAACTTGATGTCCTGCACCAGCGAGTCTCATTGCCATATTTACTATATCTGCTTCTGTTGTTGCATAGTTATTTCCTAAATCTACTATAGAAGAACCTAATTTATCAAAATCTTTTTGTGACATTTGGGTTATATTTGCAAATTTAGCCAATTGAGATGCTGCTTCATCTGCTGTTAAATTAGTTGAATTTCCTAAGTCAATCATTGCTTTTGAAAAGCTCAATACATTGTCTGTTTGTATTCCAAGTTGCCCAGCTGCTTCAGCAACAGCAGAAATTTCTGTTGTGCTTGACGGAATTTCTTTTGTCAAATCTTTTATTCCTTGTTTTAATTCTGTAAGTTGTTCATCTGTTGCATCAACTGTTTTCTCTACTCCTGTAAATGCAGTTTCAAAATCCATTGCAGATTTGACTGTAGCCACTCCTGTTCCCACTATACTTGTAGTTAATACTTTTGTTAGTTTATTTCCTAAATTCTCAACTCTTGTACTAACTTTAGTTATTTTTTCTCCATATTCTTCTATACTTTTCCCAGCTTTAGTCCAATTTGATGCTTCTAACTTTAATGCTTTCAATTTATTCTCAGTATTAATAATTTCTCTTTGTATATTTCTCCAGTTTTTTTCCGAAATTTTACTTCCATTTACTTCTGCTTCTACTGTTCTGTCATATGCAGAATGTAATAATTTTAGCTCATTTTCTGTTTCTTTTATTGTTTCCGACAACACTTGTTGTTTTTGTGTTACTAATTCTGTATTTTTCGGATCTAGCTTAAGTAAAGAATTTATTCCTCTAAGTTCCTTACTTAAACTAGAGGTGGCAGAGTTTACTTTACTTAAAGCTTTTTGTAAGCCTGATGTATCTCCACCAATTTCTACTATTATTCCTTTAATTGACCCTGCCATATTTTCCTCCTATCCTAGCAATCTATCAATATCTCTTTGTGTTGCTTTTTTTATTGAGTTGCTTTTTGTGCTTTCATTTGTAATTGATAAAAATATCTTCATAACATCTATGTATGTCAACATTTTTAAGTCATTAAGAGTCAATCCTATTCTCAAACAAGCAGCTAAAAAATAATGCTCTGGAAATAATATTTTTGTACTATTTCCAGAATCATCTTTTAATTGTTCATTAACTTCATTATCAACAAAAGCAATCTACGGCAAGTTCCGTTACCTCAGCAACCCAATCATCGTCGATTTTAAAGCTTTTTATCTTTCTTAACCAGTTTTCATACTCTTCTATTTTTTCATTTGCAGAATAAATTAAAATATATGCAATCCTTGTTATTACTTCAATAAAATCATCTATATAATTATTCATGTAATTTCCAACTTGTGTATCTATTTCTTGTTCTGACATTTGTGGATACTTTTCTTTTAATTCGTTTGCTTTAAGTGTTTGTCTAATTAAATAATCTTTAATTATATCCATATCAGCAAAAATTCCTTTATTAAATACTTTTTTATACTGAATATAAGTTAAAGCATTACACTCTATATCATATTTATTGCCATCTATTACTATTGTTTTCATGAATTACCTCCTAAACTACTCCAGTAGCATCTTTTTCATATACTTTTTTGAAAAATGTATCATATACTGATTTGTTTGTTTCGCTTGGTTCTATAACTGCTTTTATTGCTTTGTCTGTGCTTCTTGGTGACATTGTTATAGAAATTGTGTCTGTTTGTGGTTCTTTACTATCTTCATTTGTGTTCATTTCTGAACTTGGTCTAGTTGCAGTACAATCAAAGTAAACAAATCTTCTTTTTTTGACGTCTCCTTCGATTTCTCCCATTAAAGCAAATCTTGCAGTTGTATTATCTGAACTTTCAATTAAAGCTCCATTTTTATCTTTTACTTGTCCTAAAATTTGTGTTAAGAACTCTTCTGGTGTTATTGCTATTTCTAAATCTCCTGTATAACCTTGATTTGAAGTAGCGATATAATATTTTATATTATCAGCATAAAATGGTGTTGTATCTCCTTCTGGGTCTGCATTTAATCCAACAGCTCCTGGCATTGCAAATGGTGTTCCATATGTTATTCCATCTTCTGTTTCTGTTATTTTAGCAATATAAACATTACTTAATCCAAATTTAACTTTATTTTTAGTTTCTGCCATTTTTTATTTCCTTCTTTCTTTTTAAATTTCAAAAAAATAACTCACTTGCCACACTTCTTCATCTGACAAATAAGTTTCTTCTGTTTTATTCCAAGCAATATCTCTTAGAATAATGTTTTCAATTATATTTTCTGTTTCAATATCTTTGTCTATATATGTATAGTCCAGCTGTATTGGTATGTTTTTGTTATAAACAATGTTATCTGCCATGAAATTGTCTGTATCTCTTGTTATTGCAACTAAATGAGGAGGCTCTACTACTTCTTTAAATTTTCCATATGCATATTGAATATTGTTTTCTTTACATCTTATTTTTAGTACTTCTAACGTCATTTTTTAGACCTCCTTTTAATTACTGTAGTTATTTTTTCTTCATATAATTTGTTGTATTTTTCTTCAACAGGTCTTATGTGTGGCTCAGCTTTAGTTCTACCACCATTTCTAGTAGCATGTCCAAACTCTAAAAGATGAGTTAATTGATAATTTGTTTTATTGTGAATCTTTACAGTATATTTACCGTTACTTACTTTTCCTTTTTGTTTTGTCCAACCTTTGTGGTACGGATTTTTTCTTGTTCCTTTTCCTCGCGGAGATGTTTTCTTTAGCTCTTGTACTGCTTGTTTGGTTATAGTATCAGTAGTTTCTTTTACACCATCTTCTATATCCTCTTCATAATCTTGCAAATATTTCATTATCTCTTCTTCTAATTGTTCCGGTTTTATACTATTTGACATTCTTTACTTTCCTCTCGCAAACTAATATCAATTCATCTGCTGTAATCTCTTGTTTTCTTATAATTGAATATTTTTTATTCATGTATATAAGCTCTTCTTGATCATCATAGTTTAGACTACTAATCCTTAATCTCAAAGTAGGTTTATATCCTTGTTCATTAGCTCTATAGAACTCTTTTTCGTAAATATCTTCAACTTTTATAATTGGAATTTCAATCTCTTCTACCTTTTCTTTTTGTACACCTATTGAATCTGTTATTAAAGTTGTAGATAACAACTTGCAACTAATATCACGCATTGTCATCTACCTCCTCTTTTATTTTATATTCAGAACTTAAACTTAAATTATTGCACAAAAGGCTATATGTTTTTTGTGCTAATTCCTTCTCTTTAATGTCTGTATTTCCAAAATTAGATTTTACAAACATAATAATAGCAGATTGAATCAGACTATCTTCTGTCATATCTGATGCATTTATTCCTAATCTTTTCAAATCCGCTATCCCCGCTTTTATAAGCAACTCAATTTCATCATCTTTTAATCTCGCTGTACTAATTATACTTAATGACTGCTTTGTTAATCTTATTAACTCTTCCATATAGCCTCCTTATCCTTTAGACACTAGCTGTACCTTTTTTTACTCTTACAAATCCGTTATATTTAGATACTGTTCCACCAACTATTGCATCAGCTCTATAACAAATCATACCTTTTTTGAATTGATAATCTGTACTTTCTTGTACTTCTAAATCAGAAAATACAGGTAATTCAAAGTCCATTAAAGAACCATATATCATTGTATATTTTCCTGCTGTTGTAGCTTTTGCAGAAATAGAATTACAAGCTGAGTTGATAACAAATGGTACTGCTAATCCTCCATCTTTATAAGATATTGTTCCTCTACCTCCGTTTTTTGTAATACTGTATACAAATTTTCCGTCTGTAGTTTTTACTTTTGCAAATTCCTTCAAGTCAGCTTTAGATAATATTAATGTTTGAGGTGCTTCTACATCTTCATCTCCTCCATAAGCAAATGTTATTTCATTTAATGTATCTGCATCTATTCCAGTTAATGTTATATCACTTGTTCCGTCTCCTGTTGGTAATACTTTTGTATCTGCATTATAAATTCCTTTAATAGTGTTTGTTGTGCCTGCTCCAACAATAGCTTGTGCACCAATTTTTTTCTTAATTGAGCTTGTTACTCTTTTTGATATTAATGCTAAATAAGCAGCCGCTGGCAATTTCTTAACTTCTTTTGTAATTTCTATGTATGAAGTTATTTTTGCTCTACCTGTTTCAACATAATCTGTTTCAACATCAATATCTTTATACTCTCCACCTTCTGTAGTATAATCTCCTTCTCCATATCCTTTTTCAAAAGCAACATTGTAAGAATCTCCTCCATTTAACGGAACAGTATTTAACATATCGACCATTCCAGATACTGCATTGAAGCTTTCTGAAATTTCATTTTTGTATTTTTTAGGTACTAATATAGTTCCACCTTGTACTGTTACACTTCTTTGCTCTTCGTTGTCAAAAGCAATTTTAACAGTTTTTCCTTCTTTTAAATCTTTTGCTCTTTGTTCAATTAGTTCCTTTTCTTCCACTTTTCTTTCCTCCTTGTTTGGTTTTTCAATAATTTTTGCATTTGAAGGTTTTATACTTCTTTTTTCTAAATCTTCAATTGCTCCTTTCAATAAGCTTCTTTCATCTAATTCTTCTTTTTCTTCTTCAATTTCAACATCTTTTAATGCTTCAATTTCTTTTCTAATTTCTGCTAATTCTTCTGGTTTAGCATTTTCTAATTTTTTTCTTAATTCTTCTTTTTTTTCATTTAATTCTTTTAAAGTCATTTTTTAATTCCTCCTATTTAATTTTTAACAGTTCTACCACCGTTTTTATAAAGACTCTATTTGATTTCTACCAACCAAAAAAGAAGCAGTTCTACCACCACTTCTTTTATCGAGATTATAAACTTAACAATAATTTTAATTTTTCTTTTTCATTCTTAAATTCTTGATATTTTCTTTTTTCTTCTTCATAATTTTCTTTGCTTCTTGCATATATTTCTGTACCATCATAAGCAGGAACATCAACTACAGATACATCAAACAATTGAGATATTTCAGTAATTCTTCTTGTATCTGTTTCATAATCCCACTCTTGTTTTCTTACAGAAAATGCAAAACTCATTTTATCAAGTAAGCCTGCTTGTATCATTTTGTATATGTCTCTGTTTTGGGTTGTATCTATTAATTTAGCTCTTATTTTTAACCCCTTCTCATCTGTTAATAGCTCTAAGCTTTTATTTCTTGTTCTTGCAAGTATTAAGCAATTGTCATTATGATTATACTTAAATACACAATCAGACATATTGCAATCATTAAAAGCATCTCTACTAATAATTTCTTTGCACCATCCTAAGTCTGTTTCTTGCTCAAATACAGCTGCATATCCTTCAATTATCATATCGTCTGATTCTTCTTGCAATGCTCTTAATTCACTAACTCTCATTTCCTTTATCGCTTTTTCCACTTTTTACACCTCCCTGATATTCATCTGCTAAATTTGCATTTATTACATTTAAGGTCTGTAACCTCTTATTTCCTTCTTCTCCGCCAATTGCTGGTAAATCTAATATTTCACGTCCTTCGTCTACTGTTAATAATCCTAACGCTCCTGCTTCTTTAATAAGACTTATTTTCGTTTCAGTTTTAGCATATTTAATACGATTAACTGAAAACTCTATTCTGTGTCCAGATTTTATTGCTCTCTCTGAAAATATAGCATTAGTAAACGCTTGTCCCATTTGAATAGCCTTCGGCTCTAATACACTTTCGTAAAAAGCATTCCATTCATCAGCTGTATATTTACTTTTTATAATTTCTTCCGAAATCATAAAATAACTATATATATTTCCATTTACTATTGAAAGTTGTTCTTTGTCAAGTAATACTGGGTTTAAGTTAATTTCTTTAAAATCTAGTCTTGCATCCAATCCACCAATCCCATCTGTACTTGATAATAGCGATTCCACAAAATCATTTTTCATCTTTTCTATGTCTTTATCTTTCAACATAGCTTGCGAAGCTTTTATAACACCTCTCAGTGATGCACTTATCTTAATAGCATTTTTTATTCCATCATCCGCTACTGTTTGAGTTTCCAAAGCACCTTTTAATGTTTCATTAGTTTCTCCATAAAAATCATGTTTCACAAAAAAGTTTCTTAAATGAATCACTCTATCATATCTCACATAATATGTGTTTCCATCTAAAAACTGAAATTTCAACCAAATTTCATTGTTGCATTCTACAAGAGTACAGAATAATGGGTTTAAAGGATATAGTCCTCTTAAATTTCCATTACTATCTATATCTATATAAATATATTCATTATTTTGTGCTAACAACAAACTTACAGTTTTATATATAAAATCATATGTAGTCATATATGGATTTGGTTTAATGCTTATTATATAATCTATTGCTCCCTGTATATGGTTTTTGACATCGCCGTTTTGTTGATAATGTTTAGGAATCATTTTTGCACAATGAGTAGCTATAACATGAATACATTCTTTTGCAATTATATTTTCTTCTATCTCATCTGATATGTTTGAATATGTTGCATTGTATCCGCTTAGCAACTTCAATGTGCTGTCATTTACCATTTTCTGAATCTTATTTCCAAATATCATGTTAAATAAGCTTCTTTTCTCTTTCTTCATTCTATGCCTCCTGTAGTGTTAAATAATCATTCATTTTTTCAGATAAAACACAGTAAGCTATTATTAAACTTACTGCTCCATCTATTCTTGCTCTTTGTTTTTGACCTTTGACTGGTCTTATATTGTCGTTGTCATCCCTTTTTACTGCTGTGTTGCACAAGCACCACTTCAAAACAGGATTATTATTGTAATTAACTTTCTTCTCTATTAAATCCGCTTCTAGCTGTTTCATCGGATTAGACATTGTTTTTGCACCTTGTCTTACTTCTACCATTTCAAAACCTTGCTCTTTCATTTCTTCGACCCAATATTGTGTATTCCACGGATCATATCCTATCCATAATGCAGAAATATCAAATTCATAATGCATTTTCAGAAACCACTGTGTTACATCTGAATAATTGACTTTCGCTCCTTCGCACACAGTTACAAGACCTCTTTTTTCCCATTTATCATACGGTATTTTATCATCTTTTATTTTAAATTCTAATCTTTCACTAGGTATAAAATATTGCTGCAACACATATCTTTGACCTGCTTTTATTATAAGCAATGTTGCACACGTTAAGTCAGTTGTACTTGATAAATCAACTCCACCAACTGCATATGTATCAAATAAATCTTCCACCTTATATGTGTCTTTATTTTCTACAATATCAAATTTTAACCATTTATCTTGTTCATTTTGTCTAATATTAAAGTCCTTACATAGCAAATTGGCTAATTCTGTTGGATTATTTTTGGCTCTATTTACTTTGTCTCTCAAGTCTTTAATATTCTTTATAGTTTCTAATCCAGGATTAGCCTTGTACCACTTCTTTTCATCTAACCATTCACTTGGACTGTCTAGTTCATATATTACTGCTAAAACAGTTTCATCTTCAATTCCATTTTCTTTTCCTTCATATCCGTCTATTATTGCAGAAGCATATTCATATTCATTGTCAAATACACTTTCTCTAACAGTTCCCATAGTTGATGTTTCTAAAAGCAACGGTTGTTCTCTTGCAGACATTGAATCATACATAACATCTAATAAATTTTTATCTTTCCATGCATGTACTTCATCACATATTACAAAATAAGCATTTAATCCATCGAGCGAATTAGAATCAGATGCAAGCGCTTTAAAAAAGCTTTCTGTTTTATCATAAAATAAGCCATTTACCAAGCATCTTACTCTTTTGGCTAAAACGGGACTTTTTTTAATCATTCTTTTAGCTTCTTCCCAAACAACTTTTGCTTGATCCTTTTTAGTAGCTACTGAATAAACTTCCGCTCCGCCTTCACCATCAGACGTTAACATGTAATTCCCCAATCCACCATCTATTGTAGATTTGCCATTTTTTCTTCCAACATCTAATATTCCTTTTTTATATTTTCTGAATCTTGTTTCTTTATCGACAAATCCAAATAATGCTTGAATAAAGGCTTTTTGCCACAATTCCAATATAACAGGTTTTCCTGCCCATTTTCCTTTCGAATGTTTGCAAAATTTTTCAATAAACTCAATTGGTCTGTTTCCTCTTTGTTCATCAAATATATATGTATGTGTTTCTTCTTCCTCTGTTATTTCGTTAAAAAAAGAAACTTGTTTCGGATTATATAAATCTTTTACAAGTTTCTTATATGTAGTTAAAACTTTATAGCAAGCCCTATCTGGATTTTTAAGCAAGAATTGATAATAGTCTTCAATATATGTCATAGAGAACCATTGAATCGTTCAAATTCATCATCCTCATTTATTTTTTTATCTTCCGGCAACATATCATTTAATTGTTTTATTATATTCATATAATTTTTTACCATTGTGTTATATGTTTTACTTTCTATTGATTCCTTAAAACCAAACTGATCTTTACCATTTACATATGTTTCTTTTACACCATATATTTTTATGTCTTCTTTAAGTTCATCAAGTGTTATAGACATAAAAGAAGCATTTTCAATTAGTTTTTCTGCCATTTTCTTTTTATTTTCTGGTAATTCTTTAAATAATTTTTTTAATTTATTTGTTTCTTTTGTAATCTTCTTATTTTTATCAATAAGTTCTTGACCACTTATTTTTTCACGCATGTCAACTTTTTCTTCTTCCACATCTACACCTCCTTGTACTACACCCCTCACATAAAATGACTTGTGTATTTTTTGAAGCCCCACCCACCGTTCTCCCATGAGCTCGTTATAAATAGTGATGTGGGGGGGAACTAATCAAACTTCACATAATTTATTAATATGTTTGTTATTATTAATCTTTCTTTACTACATTTCCGTCTACATCAAATATATACTCTTCTTCATTATCACTAAAGTGTTCTTTGTTATGACAATCTTTGCATAAGCTTTCTAGATTATCTATATTAAAAAATACGTTATCATCTTCATAATTTGTATCAGTAACATATTCTTTATGATGTACTATTACTGCTGGATTATATATTCCGCTTCTTTAAGCATCTTTCACACAATCCATTTGT
>ENA-OPCV01001205-OPCV01001205.1-human-gut-metagenome-genome-assembly--contig:-NODE-1205-length-20196-cov-2.508416_pt1 | contig 20196 bp, 13 predicted proteins | sample MGYA00241257_ERZ501494 | MGnify/ENA primary metagenome ERZ501494 (study PRJEB25962, sample SAMEA2042618) | human gut metagenome | biome: human gut; feature: human-associated habitat; material: faeces...
GATTTTTCAAACACGCTCTAGTATTTCTATAAACAGAAAACTCTAAACATCTTATCTTGGCAGATGCGGCTTCGGAGCAAGTGCTGGATGCGAGCGCAAAAGCAAACATTCAACACGCAGCGACTATAAAGCAGCTGTCAAAATAGGATGTTTAGAGTTTTCGTCTGTTTATACAAAATGCTGCTTGATTATCGGATTTAATCTCTTTGTTAATATCCCGCTTAAGATTCCGATTAAGATTCCGGCTACGAGTCCAGAAAGGATTAAAATTGGGAGATAGTAGGCTAATGCCTTTGTTTCCAATACAATCATGGCAACGATAATCTGTCCTACGTTGTGGAAGATGCCGCCTGCTACGCTTACTCCTACAGAAGAAAACTTCTTTGTTTTCTTTAAGAGTGCCATAACTAGCATACTCATTGCCGCTCCTGCTGCACTGTAGACCATTGCGAATCCGCTTCCAAAGAGGAATCCTGATAATAGGATTCTAAGTACGGAAATCAGGCAGGCTGCAGGGACTCCTACTATATAAAGAAGAAGCATTGTAACAATGTTTGCAAGTCCAAGCTTTACTCCGGGTATTCCAAGATTAATCGGTATAAGCTGTTCAATATATCCTGCTACTAAAGCAAGCGCAAGAAACATTCCATAAAAAGCTGTCTTTTTAGCACTCATATGCTATCTCCCATCTATTTCTTTTCCCATCGTCCGGAAGCACCGCATGGAAGAACAAGTCCATTTGCACTGACAGGAAGACCAACCTCATCTGCACTGACTTTTCCACCATGTTTTTTCGCAACTGCTGTTCCTAACATATAGGAAAGAACGGCAGGCTGTAATCCTGTTGTATAGGAATTAATTAAGAAGAACAGCGGGTCTTTGGAAAGAAGCTTTTCACAAAGACATACTAAAGAATAAATCTTCTCCTCAATCTTCCAAATCTCTCCCTTTGGCCCACGTCCATAAGATGGTGGATCCATAATAATTCCATCGTAATGATTGCCACGGCGGATTTCTCTTTCTACGAACTTCACACAGTCATCTACAAGCCAGCGAATCGGTGCATCACCAAGACCAGAAGCAACCGCATTCTCCTTTGCCCAGGTAACCATTCCTTTTGAGGCATCTACATGAGTTACAGATGCTCCCGCAGCTGCGGCTGCAAGTGTTGCTCCACCAGTATAGGCAAATAAGTTCAATACTTTTACTGGGCGGCCTGCCTTCTTAATCTTATCAGAAAACCAGTCCCAGTTGACTGCCTGTTCTGGGAAAAGCCCTGTATGTTTAAAACTGAATGGTTTTAAATGGAAGGTAAGACTTCTATAATGAATATCCCACTGCTTTGGAAGATCAAAAAACTCCCACTCTCCGCCACCTTTTTTGCTTCTGTGATAATGTGCATTTAAATGTTTCCAGTGTTTATCTTCTTTTTTTGTATTCCAGATTACCTGAGGGTCTGGACGAAGAAGGGTGTATTTGCCCCAGCGTTCCAGTTTTTCACCTTCGCTGCAATCTATGACTTCATATTCTTTCCAGTTATCTGCTAACCACATATTTTATCCTCACTTAATTTAAATCTAACTATGAAAATATTCTAATCGCTATAGTTTTCCCTGTCAATAGAAACGAAACTTAAAATACCTTTATTTCAGTTTTTCACACTCTTTTTTCAGAAAATGTACTGCAGCTTCTGCTTCTTTTCTAGTGATTCCTTCTGGTGAATACACCGCTTTCTGGCGAATCCTCATGCAAAGGTGTAACTTTTTCGGTTCCACTTCTCTGTCAAAGGTACGAAGTCTTTTTTCAAAGGTTCTTACACGATTATCTTTTATTTTTTCTTTTCCATATATTGTTTTACACAATATATCATACCAGAACATAACTGCCTGACTATACTTTTGCTGTTTTAAAAGTTTATCTGTTTTATAATTTCGGTATACTTTTTGCAGTCGTTTTCTAAATACAAAAAGCAAAAGACCTACTATGAAAATAAAGAAACATAGAATATACAGGATTTTATGAACCGTTCTTCCACCTTTGCTTTGCTTTGAGCGATTCTGTGGAATCTGCTGCGGTGTTTCTACTGTTTTCTTTTCTGATTTCTTTTCTGTTGTCTGTTCTTTTTCCTGTGTTTTTTGTTCCTGCTGTTTTTCTTGTTTCTTCTTATCGTCATTTTCTAAAGATTGATCTGACGAACTTGAATTACTTACCGCAGTTTCCTGTGTCTCATAATACGGTGTTCCCATAACGTTTTCATATTTAGGAGTAACTTCTACCGGAATCCATCCTATTCCATCCAGATAAATTTCCGGCCATGCATGCGCGTATTTTTGTGAAACAGTCACCGTCTCTGCCGTTCCTGCCTCTTTTACCGTTTCCGGTGTAAGAAGGTATCCTTCCACATAACGGGATGGAATTCCATAATAACGAAACATCATTACTGCTGCCGCCGCATACTGCACATCGTATCCTGTTTTTTTATCTTCAAAAAACCATTGGGCAAAGTCTTCATCTTCCGGGATACTTCCTGGATTTTCATTATAGGTAATCGATGTTTTCATGAAGCCTTTTACCCGGTTTATAATTGCTAATACCGATAGATTACTTTGAAGACTCCCTTCTGTTGCAGAAGAAATCAATGTTTTTGTTTCTTTATTTAAGAAAAGACATGTTGCATTTACATATTCTTTATAGCTTTCCGTCATTTTTTTTGAGGAAAGATTGTTATTCTCCGTCTTAATATCGGCCGCAGATTTCAGCTTTCCAGCCATTGTTTCCATTGCTTTAAAAGAATATTCTCCTGCTCCTTTTATTCCAGAAGCGAATATATTCTCTGTTTTATTGACCGCTGCCTTCCCTTCTTCTTCATATATTGTTGGTAAAACAGAACTTTCATAAGGAAGATAAAAATACTTTCGATTCGCCCCTACATTTTTTACAGATAAAGTATAAAGAGACGGATCTGTTTTCCCTTCCAAAAGCTTTTTCTGCTTTACAAAATGATACATTACTGTATTTCCGTAAAATTCTTTATTATGAAGCCATAATAAAGATTCGTATGCCTCCCGGTCAGAAGCTGCAAGCATACTCCTGTCTGAGCCAAAAATATTCCAGTTATTTGTACTTGCTTTCCAGCAATTATTCTCATAAGTTGTTCCAACAAATCCTTTCAGATAATAACTGTTTTTTTTATAAATATTTACTTTAAGAGCCTCTTCATCTGTCCGCTTCATCTTCTTTGCCTTTGTAAGCTGACCTTCCGGAAGAACAGATACATCCTCTTTATATCGTTCCTTATTCCACTTCTTTTGAATTGCCGACATCTGTCCGGTATTTGTCATTCCTGAGAAAGTTCCTAAAAAAAGCAAAATAATAAGAATTGAAGTTCCAAGTACCCCTCCCCAAAAAGACGGAGCAAAGAAAAAGAAACAAAAAATGAGAAAGCTTAACACTGCAAACAATTCTGGCCGGACTCCCCATACAAAAAATGGAAAAGCGAAGCAGAACGCTACTACAAAAAATAAAATACAAGGCTGGACTTTCCACAACAGCGCCATAAAAAGAATAAGCCATAAAGTTATCCCCAATATTCCGACAACAAATGGCAAAAACTCCACATTTCCTGTCTGCATATCTACCGATGTATTTTGAATTATACGATGAAAAATATTTTTGCTCTGTCCATAATCTGCCAGATAATCAAAGACTGTTCGGGAGAAAATCAATAAAGCTCTTCGAATATTCTCCATAGAAAGAATGAAAAATGGAACAAAAAAATACAAACCGCTTATAAAAACCGCAAAACCTTTTCCAACAGATATCCCAACGAAATACAACAATATAAAAAAGGCTGTCCCAATAAAAAGAACAACACCTGCTGTATACATTTCAAAACGACCGGCAGCATACCAGATAAAACATAACAGCGCAGCAAGCCACACATACCCGGCCCGCATCATTTCTGCCCAGCCAAATCCACTCTGATGATTCAATTTTTTAATGTGAAATGAGTTTTTATGCTCCATAATCTGCACTCCTGTACGCTGTCAAAATCCGATCAATATCCTCTCCCATGGTTTCTGCCGAAAAAATATACGGTACTAACGCTTCCCCTTCTTCTTTTCTTGCTTCCCGTCGTTCTAATAATAAAGTCAGGTTCCAGTCATCGAAAACTGCCTGTTTCTCGTTCCAATACTCTGTAATATAAATCACTTCTGAAAACTGTTCTTTTCTTTCTTTTTCAAAAGAATCTATCGTTGCATTCCCCTGAGAAAAAAACATACTTTGAAATACATGGGCATATACTTCTTCCAACTGCATTGCATTTGCCACATTGTAAAAATTCCATCCATCGGTCTTTTTATCCCACCAACAAAGACAATGCTTCTGTCCCTCCTGTGCCATATGCTGTGAAATAGAAAAAAATGCTTCTAACAACCCGTCAATCATAGCAGCATCCAGCTTTTCTACCCTTGTTTCGAGAAAAATAAGTGGCATCCGCAACATAGGAACTTCCACTTCTTTTACCATATATTCATCTGTTTTTCCTGTTAGCTTCCAGTGAATTAACTTCATGGAATCTCCATCAACATACGGACGGATTCCAAAATATTCCCCCGGACCATTTCCCTTTTTACCACTTTGTTCCTCATCAAAAAAAGAACAGGCAGCTCCGCTGTTTTGTACTGGAAAATGCAGTTCCGTTGTTTGTGGCAGAATCATTACCACCTTCTCCTGATTTACATATGTTACCTTTTTCATACATCCAAAAAAGCTGTACAGTTCCACCCGCAAAATCGTGATTTCCAAAAATCCCATATATTCCGAATCTATAACAAAGGCAGCCGCACTATTTTTTCGTCCCGCTGCCCTGATATTCATAGAAAATATTTCCTGTTCCCCACTAATCGTCTTCTTTACCTGTAAAAAAACTTTCCCAGATAAAACAGGGAACACTCCTGTATTGCTGATACAAAGTCGTCCGGTAATTTTTTCTTCCTTTTGCGCATAGGCAGGAATAATCAGATGAGTAGAAACTTCTTTTGGAAGATAAAGATTATAAATGACAGCCACCAGCAACATAATTCCTAATGCCATCCCGGCAATCTTCCCTGTTGTTCCAGAAAGAAAAATGACTAACGCAATCCACAGTAACAGACAGACAATCCCGCTAATTCGATTCATCCATAATCTTTTTCGGGTCATCTTCTTCCTCCTGCCGCTCTTCGATCTGGCACATGTACAGTGGCACAAATTTCATCCATAATCTTATCCACATCTTTCCTCGATAACCTTGCTCTTGACTTTAATACCAGACGATGACGGAAAACATCTTTTACGACATCCTGAACATCCTCCGGCACAACATAATCTCTGCCAGCCAAAAATGCACTTGCTTTTGCCATTCTGCATAAGGCCAGAGACCCTCTTGGGCTGACACCCAGCTGAATCATATCATGTCTTCGTGTCGCATCAGAAAGCATTGCAATATACTGATAGATTAAAGAAGAAACCTTAATCTCATTCACTTCCTTTTGCATAGAAAGTAATTCTTCTTTTGAGATAACCTCATTCACATCATCTAATGGATCACTCACCTTTCTCTGACTCATCAGAATCATTTCTTCCTTTATTGTTGGGTATCCCATAGATAAAAGAACCATAAAACGATCCATCTGCGACTCCGGAAGCATCTGCGTACCCGCAGAACCAAGCGGATTTTGCGTTGCAATAACAAAAAATGGTTCCTGTATATTTCTTGTCACACCATCTACCGTTACCTGTCCTTCTTCCATAACCTCCAAAAGTGCTGACTGCGTTCTACTTGAAGTACGGTTAATTTCATCTGCCAGCAGAAGGTTCGTCATAACTGCTCCCTGACGGTATTCAAACTTTCCATTTTCCTTATTATAATAGTAGAAACCGACCACATCCGATGGCATAACGTCCGGTGTAAACTGTATTCTTCGATAAGAAAGTCCCAAAGCCTTTGAAAAAGCCAGCGCCATCGTTGTCTTTCCCACACCAGGTACATCCTCAAGCAAAACATGTCCACCAGAGAGAATCGTCATCCACACCTTACGGATGACCTTTTCTTTACCAATAATTACTTTATTCACTTCTTCTATAATCAAATTCGCTTTATTCAAAAAATACTCCTTTCTTATGAGGGTAGCAATATACAGCAATTACCGTTCATTATAACACGAAAAAGGATTTTTGATATAATAATTTATCCGACAGACAAAATCAGGAAAGTTCTTTAATACAATATTCTAAATATCACGAATAATATCACAGCCTTTCCTACAAGCATTGGTAACCATAGCTTTCCTGGAAGACCATTATGTGTATTTTGTTTTGGGCATTTTCCGATACATTTTCCACAGGAGAAACATTCTCCGGATGCCGCATTATCCCCTTCTTTATCCGATGGTATCTCAAGGTTTGCCGGACATACTAAATTACACGCTTTACAGTTTGGAATACAGTTTTCTCTGTTTCGTTTGATTACAGAAAACGGCAGAACCGGCATCAGGGAAAATACTGCTCCCATTGGGCATAAGAAACGGCAGAAAAATCTTGGTTCCAATGCCATTCCTGCTGTAACCAATAAAAAGAGGCCTGTTCCGATAAGACTGTCTGCCATCTTTAACTGATGAAAACGGGAAAATGCACTGAACGGACTATGTACAGCAACGGCACTACTGTAACCTTTTATGCAAAGAAGCAGGACAACAATCAGTACAACATATTTTAAATACCGGAGTATCTTTCCCGCTTTTGAAAAACATTTCAACGGTTTCTTTTTTCTTTTTTTGCGAATCATAGATGAAATAAAATAAACGAAATCACCCCATGTTCCAAATGCACAGGCAAATCCACAGAAAAATCGTCCAAACACAATGGTAAAGACCAGTAATACCACAAGTGTCTGTACAAAGGAATTCCACGGCAGACTTGCACGCTGTGTAATTTGTTCTACAATTAATTTTATTCCGGTAAATGCAGTGGAAAATAAGGCTGGATAGATGATAAAAAATACTGCCCGTATCATCACTTCTATGATTGTCTGCACCGATATTTTTTTCTTTTTCTTCATTATTTAGCTGCTCCTTCTAATGCCTGTCCTACTGCATTCTTTATTCCTGTAGATGAATAGGTTGCTCCGCTTATTGTATCAACCTCTGTCGTCTGCTTATCAAGTATTGTCTTCACAATATCTTTTGCCATTGATAAATAAGCCTCATCTTCCCCACTTGCTTCTATAATATCTATAGCACTGATTTTCTTCCCGGATACCGTTACTTTTACTTTAATTTCTCCGCCAAATCCCTGCGAACTTCCAGTATATGTTCCATCTTTATACGTTCCTGCCTGACCGGCAGATGCACCATCGGTCCCTAGCTTTCCAGAATTTTTTGCTGCTTCAAGAATATCCTCTTTTTCTCCTTGGAGCTGATTTACCTGGCTTTTTAATTCTGCAATTGTGGCTTCTTTATCACGACTGTAAATCACAGCCTGATATCCTGCTAAAAGCCCCAGAACGAGAATAAGATCAAATAAACGGATTAAAAAGTTTTTATATTTCATTCGTTGTCCCTTCTAAAATGCTTTCTACTATCTTTTATAAATTTTCTTACTATTTTAAATATTCAAATAACTTTTTCTTAAATAAACGCAAAAGCTTCTCTTTTCAAAATTACTTCTTTGCCGCATTAAATGCCTTCTGGCATGCATCTTTAATTGCTTTAGAAGAACAGGTGGCTCCTGATACAGTATTTACACCATCTGCATTTCCATTTGCTACAATTTTAGAAACCATTCCTTTCTTTGCATCGTTTGTATATGCTTTATTCGTTGAATTTGTATTCGCGGTAATATTAGAAATTTCTGTAATTTTATCTTTTTTAATTGTGATATCCATGGAAATCGTATACGGATCAAAATCCTCATCTTCATCCGGCTCGCAGCTTACGCTTACTTTATATGTTCCATTTTTGTAGTTTTTCCCTTCGTCTGGATTTTCTGTTGTTTCTTCTTTTTTCTCTGTAGTCGTTTCCTCTTTCTTTTCTGTCGTTGTCTCTTCCTTTTTTTCTGTGGTCGTTTCCTCTTTCTTTTCTGTTGTCGTCTCTTCCTTCTTCTCCGTTGTTGTCTCTTCTTTCTTTTCCGTAGAAGAACTGTTTTTCTTCGCCTTTGATAAAGCATCATTTACCGCATTAAAAATAGCATGAGAACTGTACGTTGCTCCACTGACAGCATCTACTCCGCTTGTTCCGTTTTTAGAGACAATAAGTGATGGAAGATTCTTAATCTCATCTCTGCTCATAAACTGTTTCAGGTTGGTTCCTTTTGCTGTAGAAGAAATCTCCACCGCAGAAATCTTTCCATTTTTAATCGTTACATTTGCCGTTACACTATATTCCTTAAACTGCTCTCCCGAACAGGCCGCACTTCCAGTATAAGTGCCATCTTCATACCCTTCTGCCGGTGCTGCAATATTATTGTTGTTATTATTGCTGTTAGAACCACTGTTTTTTTTCTTATTTTTTTTGTTTTTCTTCTTTTTCTTTTTCGTACTGCTTTTCCCTGTTTCCGCCTTTGAAAGAGCATTTCTTACTGCGGTAATAATTCCATTGGAACTATAGGTTGCTCCAGATGCCGCATCCACATTTGTAGTCTGTCCGCTGATCATCTTTGGGATAATTCCTTTTGCCTTACTAAAATAGGAAGCAGTTTCTCCTGATGCGCTTGTTACATCAATCGCGCTGATTTTTCCATCTTTTACTGTTACTTTTACAGAAATAGTTCCACCAAATCCTTTACCGGAGCCAGTGTAAGTTCCATCTTTCCATGTTCCAGACTCACTCACTTTAGAAACACTCGGAGCCGAACCAGCTGCATTACCTGCGTTCGCTGCTGTCGCATTATTAGACTCCGTTCCAAAAAGTGCATTTTTCACCGCACCGATAATTCCATTTGAACTGTATGTTGCTCCAGACACGACATCTACATCTGTACTCTGTGCCGTAAGCATCTCATCAATAACCCCTTTTGCACGCTGAAAGAAAGAATCCGTCTCACCTGGAGCACTGACAATATCAATCGCCGTCATTGTCTTTTTACTTACAGTAACATTTACTGTAACTTTTCCGCCATATCCGTTTGCAGAACCTTTATACGTTCCATCTTTTACATCAATAGCCCCCTTCTTTCCCTTCTTTGTTGTATTCTTTTTCGTTGTTTCTGCCATTGCTGCTGTACTTTCCTTCGCAAGCGCTTCCTTAATCTGACTGATGTCTTCTGTCTCTGAAGCTTCATACTTTTTTGCCTGTGGGGTTTTGTATCCGGTAAGTACTGTCACCATAAGAACCGCCAGGCAAACCGCCGGAATTACCGCTGTAATTCCTTTCACACCTGAAACCTTATCACCAAGACTTTTAAATTTTTCAACATATTTTTTCCACTTTTCCCTCATCATATCTCCCTTTCTTTTTGAATGTATTCTTGTATTCCTGTACTCTTGCATTCTTATATTCTCGAAATCTTTTTGTACTTGATTTTATGAGAAATTTTTTGTATCATTATTTTTTTATTATCGTAAAATCAGACTCACTGGTAAAATACTCTGCGAGTCCCTCTGAAACTAGAATGCTTCCGTCATCTTTTACAAGAATCGTGTCAAACTCATCACTGTGTTCTTTCCAGTATTTCTGTGCTTTTTCCGGTCCCATAATGAATAATGATGTGGACAAACCGTCTGCAAGTGTTCCGTCATCTGATACGATCGTAACAGAAGTCAGACCATTATTTGCCGGATATCCATTAGCCGGATCAATAATATGATGATATGTTTTTCCATCCTGCTTAAAATAACGCTCATATCCCCCAGAAGTAATCACTGCCTTATCCTTTATAGAAAGCACTCCAATATAACTTCCCGTATCTGCCGGATTCTCAACTGCCACTCTCCAGTCAGAACCATCTGGCTTTCCGTTTAGTGTCTGCACATTACCGCCAAGACTGATCACTGCACTAGAAATCCCATTTTCTTTAAAAATATCCATTACTTTTGAAGAAGTATATCCTTTCGCAATTCCACCAAGGTCAATCTTCATTCCTTCCTTATTTAAAGTGACCTCCTGTTTTTTCTCATCATATAAAACGTGATCTGCTCCCATCAGTCCCCTTAACTTCTTCAGCTCTTTCTTTCCGGGAACACGATAGTTCTCCGTCGGGAACCCCCACGCCTGCATAATCGGGTAAATCGTAATGTCAAACACTCCATTCGTGCTGTCATAAATCTCTTTTGAGCGCTTAATCAGATATCCTGTTGTTTCTGATACCGAACCTTTTCCATTCTTATTAATCTGCGAAACTTCACTGCTGTCAATCCCCGTAGAAACAAGCTGTTCAATATTGTTAATCTCATCAACCGCCTCATCCAACGCTTTCTTAGCATTCTTTCCGTAAGCCGTTAAAGTCATATACGTATCCATCGCAAAAATATCTCTTGATTCTGATTTGTCCTCTTCATTTTGAGTCTTACTATTTGTATCCGCTTCTGCCTGTGTTGTCTGCTCCACAGCCTTTCTACTATCATTCTTACTTTTCTCTGTATCTACTGATGTTCCACATCCGGAAAGCATTCCTGCAGTGAACACAGTGGCCAGTAACATCGCAACTGCTTTTTTTCTAAAATTTATCACAACAATCCTCCATTATCTTGAAACTTACTTTCATTAGTTCTTTCTAACTTCATACATTATATAGAAAATATTCTGACAATGCAATTTTTTTATAAGAAAATGAGAACTTTTTTCATTAATATATATACAGTTTGACACAGCTAATAATAGTATATTATTATATTTTTCGTTAGAATAAGCTAACTTAAATACCAATTATAATATAAGGAGGAACTTATGAGAAACAAATTACTTGTAGCAGGTACTCTTGCTCTTGCAATGACTTGTACTACTGTATTTTCCAGTATTACTCCAGCAGTTGTAAAAGCAGCAAGTGTATCTACAGTACAGACACAGACAGCAGAAAATAGTGATGACTACGTTTACTGCTATGCAGGCCTGACATGGGCTGAATATTGGAAGGCTGAAGGAGTTTGGGCAGCCGGAGATACCACTTCTTCTGATACAGCTGATTCACACGGTGAAAAAGATAAAGGTGCCTTTGATGCAGTAACAAGAGCTACCACTAATCACGGACTTCACCGCGGAAGTTATCAGTGTACTGCAGTTATTAAAACTGCTGAAGGAGAATATAGTGTTTCCCATTGGAGCAGTAATGGAAAAACTGTCTACTTTACAGATGGTACCAGTGCCGGATGGAACAGAGGTACTCTCACCTTAACCGATGGCACTACACAGACTATGACAGAATATGATGTTCTTGGATTAAAATATGTTCCTGTCAAAGTAAAATCTTCTGACTATGCCAGCTTTAAAGAAAAGTATTCCGTTGTAGAAAATAACGGTACCTTAATTGGTGGCTATGGAGAAAAGAATCTGCAGGATTATAATGTTACTGCATCTGTTGATAAGGATACCAATGGCCTAAAGACTGCCGAAAAGCAGAGTGATGGTTCCTTCACATTTACCCAAAGAAGTAACGGCTCTTCTTCTGGTATTAAAGATAAGACTCTTAAAACTGCTGATTTAAACAATATGGGAGCAACTGTAAAGGATGCAAGCGGTAGCTACGGTGAATTTCTTCGTGTAGATTTCACAAAAGATTACGGCGATCTTGGTGCTAATATGCAGGCTGTAAAATGGACCTACTATGGAAATGACAGCACACGTTCTAAGGCACTTGCCACTTACGGAACAAAGTTTGCTGCTGATAACTGGATGCATAAAAGTATGGGAATCCAGTTAGGTCTTACAAATTCTATTCGCTGCCAGCTTCCAAAAGGATATGACGGAACTGGCTACTGGAGCTTAACCATTTATGCTCTTGGATACGCTGATTCTACATATAACTTTGAAGCTACTGATGCAAACATTGTAAAACCTGACACAAATGCTGGCGATACAACTGAGTTAAACAAACTTGTTTCTTCTGTGGAAGACTTAAAGAAATCAGATTATACAGAAAAAAGCTGGAATAGCTTCGAAACAGAATTAAATGAAGCAAAAGACATTTTAGCAAAAGAGGCTCCTAATCAGGCAGAGGTTGATGAGGCAATCAAACATCTTACAGACGCTAAAAATGCTCTTGATAAATATGTATACGGAACAGCGAATCTTTCTTATGCAGATTTCTATTACGGAGAATTAAAAGATGTAAAAGAGGATACTACTTTAGACCTCACTTCTGATAAAGCCGCTTCTTATCGTGAAAGTGGTATGTATGATGCAGTAAGTAGTGCAACAACTAATAAATATAAATCTTTCTTCTCCAGTACGTATTCAGAAGATAATGCAAACGGACAGGGTGGCTCTATTATCGGTATGAAAGACGTAAATATCGCTGTTCCAACTTCATTATATGAAAATGCGAAAAAGGCTATTTCCGAAAACAAAGAATGCAGCAACAAATTATTGGAAATTATTGGTTCTATGAAATTATCTGATAATGCACCATCTGAATATAAAATCTTAAATGGTGATGGTACTTTGACAGCTATGAAATCTGAGGTTACCGAAGATACTTCTGATACACTTACTATCAAAACACAGTCTTCCTACGGACAATATGAAGTAGATCCTGTAACTTCTGAAAACAGCCCTCTTTCTAATTTAAGTGCTAAAGATTCCTTACTTGGTATCATCGTTGAAGACGAAGATGGCAAGAAATACGGTATGGAGCATCTGGAAAACATCTGGATTGGAGGCAAATTCTCCTTTGCCGTAACAGATGGATTTAAAGAAAAGCATGGAAACACAATTGATTATAATCGTCATGAAGCTTTACAAGGTAAAACAATTAAAAAAGTTACTTATCTTGTAAAAAACGGTGCTGATATTGTTATTAATACTAACTTAAAATGTAAAACTTTAGCTGGTTCTGACAGCATTAAAGCTACCGCCAACGATAACTTTAAAGATGGTGCAACCGTTTCTGTTGATACTGCTGCTGTTCCTTCTGGTTCTAATTATACTTTAAGCAGCGTAAGTATGGGAAAAACTGTCCTGACAGAAGGTACAGATTATACATACGCAAACAATACTCTGACGATAAAAGCTACAGATAATACTGGTGTGGGTTCCTATTCTATGGTATTTACAGATGATACTTACTCTGATATTGTAGCCTCCTTCACATTAGAATCTGGCTACAAGACTGGAGATATCTCCATTAATAAAAATAATCAGGTTACTCTTCCTTCCGGTGTCAACTTTAAAAAATATGTAAATAATATTACATCTATTAAAATTAATGGGGTAGAAAAAACAGGAAAAGGCGGAATTAAAGCTACTGATTTATTTGATGCAGACGGAAACATTAACTTCAATGCAGCAATTAAAGGTAAAGATGGTTCTTCCACACCTGTATTTGCAGACAAATCTGCTTCTTACACAATAGAGCTTACATCAACCGGTTACCCATCTGTATCTGGAACTGTACAGCTGAATACTTCTATCCTTGAAGCTTCCATCAAAAAAGCAGAAGAACTTGATAGCAGCAAATATACTGCTGAAACCTGGAAAGCACTTCAGACTGCTTTAACAGAAGCAAAAGAAGCAAAATCCGCTAACACACAGGCAATTGTTGATGCTGCAAACACAAAACTTACAGAAGCTCTTTCAGGCTTAAAAGAAAAAGCTGTTACTCCTTCTAAACCTGCAACGCCTTCTAACCCAGACACAACAACAACTAAAAAACCTGCTACTAAACCAGCATTAAAGAAATCAAACGTAAAACTTTCCAAACCTGTTCTTAAAGTTGGAAAAACAACAAAGAACAAAGCAAAAGTTACATGGAAAAAAGTTAAGAAGGCTACCGGTTATGAAATCCAGTACACAACAAAAGGATTCGGTAACAAAAAAGATACAAAAACAATTAAAGTTTCCAAGGCTAAGATCACATCTACTCAGCTTAAGAAACTGAAAAAGAAAACAAGATATAAAGTCCGCATCCGCGCCGTATATACAAAAGCCGGATATCAGACAGCTACATCAAAATGGTCTGCAATAAAAACTGTGAAGACAAAATAATAATTGTAGATTTCGTGTAGACGAAAAAAGAAACGAAAATTAGTATTTAAGCATTCCCTTTTTTGAGAACTTTTTTCATTTGGTATTTTTTGTTTGACACAACTAATTTTATATAGTATTCTCTAATTGCGAGATATATTTTCTATCTCAGACTTACAAGATTTGAATTGAATTTTCGGTGCTTAATATCTTTTTATTAGATATTCATGCATGAAAACCTGGTAGGGGACCCTCCACTAACGCACTCCGTATGCGCGCTAGGGAGAGTTCTCTAATTTTTTGCCTTAAAAATCAGTGCACAGATTTTTATATATTTATTTTCTTATCAAATATGTCCTTTTGGAACTTTTTATGTTTGATTTCATAATCAGTTTCTAAAAGTATACAAGAAAAGAAGGGAGACTACAAATTTAATGAGAAAACAAAAATTATTAACTAAGGCTCTGGCAGCTTCTATGGCAGTATTTATGTCTGTCAGCCAGCTTTCTGTTCCTGCATTTGCAGCAGAAGGAACAAAATCCGTTTCTATCGCAGGCAGCACTTACACATATTCTGCAGAAGCTTTAGAAGGCTATACTCAGATTGGAAACAGTGGATTATATTATAAATTAACTAACGGTACAGGTTTTTCCGGAACGATATATGGAACATCTAATTTAACTTACAAAGAATTTTATTCTGGTGATGTAAGCAGCACAGACAGCTTTGATGTCGTTACTACTGCCAGCACTTCTAAGTATTCTGTTTTATCTAATGCCTGGACAGATTATAAGAAGGAAAGTGCAGAAGCTGCAGGTGGATATCATGTAAAAGGTGTTGCGAATGTAAATGTTGCTGTTGATTCTGACCTTTATGTTGAATCCACTATTTTAAAAGATGCAAACAAAGAATTAAGCAAAGCATGTGAGGAAGCTTCTGATATTACATTAAATGAAAATCCTACACAGGTTCCTTCTCAGTATAAAACACTTCAGAAAGACGGTTCTTATGTTTCTAATAACAAAACAGTCACTACTGTAACGGATGCCGTACCAACATTAACAACAGGATCTACCTGGGGTGAATACGAAATTGATGTGGTGGAAACAAGCACAAAATACTTAAGAAATTCCCGACAAGATGAGGGATTCCCTGTCAATTCTACTATTCAGGGAATCATTCTTGAAACAACAGAAGGATATAAAGTAGGTCTGGAACATCTTTCAAATATCTGGGTACAACCTTATAAATTATCTTTTAATGTTACCAATGAAGCGGCTACTATGGGAATTGCAAAATCAGATAATACGGCTGAATTTGCAAAGCTTGTGAATAAAACAATTAACAAAATTACTTATGTAACACCAGAAGGTAACTATGTTTATACTTTCGCTGATGGAATCTTTATAAAACCGGCTTACTCTGAAGAAATCAGCGGTACTTTCAGTGACGATATGAAATCATTTACTTTAAATCAGCTTCCTACTGTAAAAAACGGAACATTAACTGTAACATATACTGTTGGAGCAGGTCATAAGAAGACTCCTTATACTCTGTATTCCGGAGCTATTGCAAAAAGCGTTTCTCTTGACTTAAATGCTATCCCATCTGATGCGGAGGGTGGAACTTACAGCGTTACTATTTCTTGTGATGACTACGCTGATATCTACGTCGCAATCCCTGTAACAGAAGCTCAAAAAGCACAGTTACAGGAACTTATCAAACAGGCTGAAACTGCATTAAAAGGTGCCGGTGCTGATGATAGTGTATTATTAGCACATAAAAATGAGGCAGCAGAACTCTTAGCAAACGAAAGTTCTACCAGTGCCGATGCTGCTGATTTAATCAATGAACTTACTGAATTATTAAAACCATATCAATCCACAGAAGCACCAACACCATCCATACCGGACAGTACAACAGCTTCTAAACCAAATACAACAACTGCTGCTAAACCAGCTACAAAACCTGCTACTACAGCAAAGAAGCCAAACACAACAGCCACAAAAGTAAAACTTGCAAAACAGACTACAAAAGTAAAAGCAAATGGAAAGAAAAAAATCAAAGTATCCTGGAAAAAAGATAAAAAAGCTTCCGGTTACGAAATCACATATTCCACAAAGAAATCTTTCAAAGGAAAGAAAACAATTGTAGTAAAGAGTAACAAGACAACAAGCAAAGTAGTAAAGAAATTAACATCTAAAAAGAAATACTTTGTAAAAGTACGCTCCTACAAGCAGGTTGGAAAGACTAAGACTTATGGGGCATACAGCAAAGTGAAAACTGTGAAAGTAAAATAATTTTCTCTTAAACATTTTATATAATTGGTATTTTTATAAATAGTATTTTGCCTCAGGCAGGGAGAGACGCTCCCGGAGAAAGTAGAATAATAGTTGCCTCTGCAAATGTGAGAAGTAATAACCATATCTTCTGGTTTATACATTCTATTATTTCTTACTATTCAAACTCTATTTAGTAAAAACCCCACGAAGCTATATTCCGTGGGGTCTTTTTTATTATTTGAATAGGATTGGCTTAGATTATAAATAATTCTCATACTTCTTAACACACCCGATTCCAATCGCATATGGTCCGGTATGTACCGCAATGGTTGCCCCAATCTGGCAGATTCCCACCTGATCTACATGGCTCTCTCCATAGATATGGTTCGCAACGGTATTATAATATTCCTTGCCTTCCTCTATATCGTAACCAAAACCAACGCGGAAAGAATAGTCTTCCATCGCATCTCCGGTTTCTTTAAAATAGTCATCCATTAACGCAATCGTTTTGGCAACTGTCTTCTTACGGCTTCGTCCGATTCCTGAAGCTTCGATCTCACCATTTACTAAAGTAATCAGAGGCTTTAAGGAAAGGGCGCTGCTTGCGATTCCTGCAAGCTTTCCGATTCGTCCGCCATGTTTTAAATAATCTGTGTTACCGACTGTAAAGAAGATTCTATTCGTCTTTTTCATCTTCTCAAGAATATCTACACATTGTTCATAAGGAACTCCATTCTGACACATTCTTCCTGCTTCAATAACCATAAGACCCTGACTTACTGTTCCTGCTTCAGAATTAATCACCGCAATTTTGGCATCCGGATAATCCTCACAAACAATTTCTCTGGCATTACATGCACAGTTGTAAGAACCACTCAAAGATGGAGTAAAACAAATACAGACTACCGGTGTTCCTTCTTTCACATATTCCGTAAAAACGTCAATATAATTCTGTACAGATGGAAGAGAGGTCTTCGGATATACATCTGGATTCCCTACCATTCGCTCATATACTTCACGAATTCCGATTTCTTCAATCTCTTTATAATATGTCTCCTCATCAAATGATATATAAAAAGGTATAATACGTAAATTATACTGTTCAATGATCTCTTTTTCTAAATCACAACAGCCATCACTAATAATTTTATAATTCATCTCTTCCTCCAACACGTTTAGGTATATATTTACATCACAGAGAATTCCATATCAAAAATAGGATATATATTCTAAAAAAGAAATCCCTATTTACAAAACATCAGCTTGAAACTTCTGAGATATAGTTTGTGTTCTCATTTCCATGTAACATAGTTTTCATATCTATATTTTAATATTGGTAAAACTATTTGTCAACTCTCTTCTATAATAGTCTCAGGTAAATCTTGCAATTTATTCTGCTAATTTCTATCATTTCATAAAATAACTTCCGCTGGCCAGAGTTAACCCCATCACCTTCTTAAATCTATCATCTCACTTCAATATGAAAATACCCTGCTGCCTTCAAGACATCATCTCTTCTTCCAGAAATTTCACCACTCCAGCATTAAGATTCGTATCAAGAACATATTCTGCCCGCTCCTTTACCTCCTTATGTGCATTTCCTACTGCACAACAGCGGTCACAGGCTTCAAATAATGGAATATCATTTAGATTATCTCCCATTCCCGTAATCGCATCCGGCTGAAGCATTGCCCGAAGCTTCTGAACTCCATGATATTTGGAAGCATTCTTATGCGAAATCTCTAAATACCACAATCCATTTCCATAAACATCCTTATAAAAATTCAGATTTAACTTCTCATCCTTTTTCAAATATTCATAAAATGGCCGCAAAACTTCTTCTTCATAGCAAATGGAAAAATAAATGATATCCTCTTCTAAAATATCTTCTAATTTTTCTACCTTACTAAATGGCTTATGATACACATCTCTCCGCTCTACATAAAATTTTTCCATGTGTTCTGTCGCGATTTTCTCGTAATAGGTGGCCATTTTGCGCCCAGATTTCTGAATTTGGTTCTCTTCTCCTGTATTCGAATTTTTCTTCAGGTTTGAAGCTACACCTGATTTCAAATTCTTTTCTAAATTTGAAGCTATCTCTGATTCTAAAGTTTCTTCCGAAATTTCCGGCGAAAGCGCATAGGCAAACCCTGTCACTCCAAACTTCTTTCTTCCTTTTAAAATATATTCCACAGAATCTCTTTCAATAATCTCCGCATTAATACAGCTCTTACTTACCGGATCATAGAGCATGACTCCATTCATCAAAATCATCGGATATGTCAAATGCACATCCTTCACAATGGAATTCACTGTCGCATAAGTTCTTGCTGTCGCAACAGTAAAACAAAGTCCTTTATCAATCAAGCGGTTCAGTCGTTCTGGCACATCTTCATTCAACAGGGCATCACTGTTTAATAATGTACCATCTAAATCAGATACATATAGCATTTTACCAGAAAGATTATATCTATTAGCCTCGGATCTGGCTTCTTCTGATTTATCTTTTTTAAATCTACTTTTTTCTAATCTATTTTCTTCTAAACTGTTATTTTCTGGAGAAATTTCATTTTTTCTCTTTGTTTGCTTATCTATTTTTTCTGTCATTTCTTCTTTAAATGAAGTTTTTGAAGCAGCCTTCTCACCCACCTCGCTTTTCATCTCAAGAACCGCTCTTTTATCCGCATCCTCACGCACTCTAAAAAAGAGATACTGCTGCATGATTCCTGCCGTGTCCTTATACTTTTCTACTGGAAAATGCCCGTTATAATACATTTTTTCCACCTTTGCAATCCATGTATCAATCGGAAACAATTCTAACTGATGAAGGCCAAAAAGCTGAATACAGGATGCGACCTTTTCTCCCACACCTTTTAGCTGCTTTAGCATCTCCTTTACCTGCTCTGGAGTTTTTCCTTCATCCACAGCATCTTTTACCTCTTCTAAATCAAACTTTCCCTCTAAAATATCCTCCGCAGTCTGCCTTATATACTTCTCCCTGTATCCAAACTTAAACTCTGACAAATCCGCTCCAACAATTACTTCTGGAGAAGGAAAGGTATATCCCACAAGATGTTCGCCTTCATAATCAAAAACAATCTGCTCTCCAAGCTTTTCACACAAAGCGTCAATACTCTTCATAATACGTGGAATATTATTTCTCTGACTGATAATAAAACTAATAATCATTTCCCACAGATTCTGGCGAAGAATACGAATCCCCCTTCCCATCTGCGCCGCACCGATAAGAAAATCATCTTTCTCATCAATCTGCTCTATCACCTTTCCGTAATCCGTATCTAAATCCAGATATCTTCTAAAATATTCCTCATCCTTACTCCTGCATAAAATACGAATTCCCGTCTTTTCCTGAAAAAAACACGCTGCCCTCCCATCAGAAATGACAAAATATCTTCCCGGACACATCTTCTTCCAACGAAAACATTGGCCGCTTTCTGCGATTTGTTTTAAATTTATATAGTCGTTCTTTATAAAAATATCAATATAATCCATAAGTATATTTCCTCTTTCGAAAATTTATACTCCCATCTTAACAGGTTTTAGGGTAACATTCAAAGGAAATAAATCTTTCGGTTCTCTGCGGTTTGGGAGACGGAAATAAGCCTCTTCTGTCCCCTCCCCCAAAATCCACCCCCAATCTCTCCCTTTTCCAATATTCACTTTTTTATTTTTGTTACCAAAGTCAGCTCCCAAAGAGAGAAGCCACCCTATATCTGTGGCCTCGGAGCAAGGTTTGG
>ENA-OPCV01001218-OPCV01001218.1-human-gut-metagenome-genome-assembly--contig:-NODE-1218-length-19957-cov-2.482715_pt1 | contig 19957 bp, 32 predicted proteins | sample MGYA00241257_ERZ501494 | MGnify/ENA primary metagenome ERZ501494 (study PRJEB25962, sample SAMEA2042618) | human gut metagenome | biome: human gut; feature: human-associated habitat; material: faeces...
CTGACTACAAAGGGCGTGACGGCAACCACCGCAGAAAAATTTAATACCCTTGTACCGAAGGTTCTGGAGATTTCAGGCGGCGAATCCCCGACCACAACCGTGCTGTATGATGCAACCCATCGGGATACTGTATCTTTGCTTTACAATGATACGATTTATAGCGTGGCGGACTTTACCGCCCTGCATGCAGATTTTTGCAGTGCGAAGAACAACTACGCTCTGAACTATGGAACAACCGTTTTTGGATGGGATTATAGCTGCTATACCTGTTGCACGCTGCCGATCAGCGTGACAGCATCCACGCAAATTGCAATCCGCTTTCTTTCTGGAAGTACGGAAGTCGGAATTTTACGCTTAGTACAGTCCGACACGGGTACAGCTGCGGACATCCTCGCCAAAGCACAGACGGAAGGCAGTTATATGGACTTGCCTTTACAGTGGCTGTACAGTTCGGACTATATCACAACGCTGACACCCTGCGAGGGCGTAACGGCTGGCACTTATTATTTGGTGTGGGTTGGTCGGAGCAATAACAGCCATCCGCTGATTCAGTCGATTACAATCTTATAAAGGAAAAGGAGATGATAGAATGAATATTATTGAGGCAATGGAGCAGCTGAAAGCCGGAAAAGCCATCCAAAGAACCGGCTGGGGCAACGCAAAAATTCAGGCAGTGCAGCTTGAAAATGGACAGTATCAGATTTTTGCATCTGGTGACCTAACGCCGGAAATGTTGGTACTGCTTTCCGGCGATTATGATGTGAAAGAAGAGAAAGAAACGAAAGATGTGAAAGAAACGGAGGAAGCTGTGTGATTCGAGAGATTATCACCATTGCAGTTTCCGTGCTATCTGCAACGGGCATTCTGGGCATTGGTACAAGGTCGATTTTAAACCGCATGCAAAAGCAGGATGCTCGACAAAAGGCTCTGGAATTTGGTGTACAAGCCCTTCTCCGTGACCGGATGTTACACTGCTATAACAAATACATTGATGCAGGATATGCACCGATTTATGCAAAGGAAAACTATGAAAACATGTATCAGCAGTACCATGAGCTTGGTGGAAATGGTATCATGACACACTTGCACGAAGAATTTATGGCATTGCCGACTGAGAAAGGAGCATAACATGAGAAATTGGAAACTTTGGGCAAAGGCTGCGGCAGTCAGAGCAATCAAAACCATTGCTCAGACAGCAATAGCGACCGTTGGTGTGGCAGCAACCATGCAGGATGTTAATTGGCTTGTAGTTGGCAGTACCGCACTTCTGGCGGGCATTTTATCTGTACTGACCAGCGTGGCTGGATTACCTGAAATCAAGGACTAACATTGTTGTTTGACAATTGAAAATGATATTGCTATCGTACAAAAAGCAGCACCGTATTTGTGTACTCCGACAAATATCACACTTTCCCGAAAAAAGCCTTGACAATAGGTTAAACCTATTGTATAATGATTACAGTGGATTGGAAAACCATCCACGAATACCGGGCAAGCGGATATGGAAAGGAGGCACATATGGAGGAAATGGGAATGACGGATTTGCAGTTCAAATCCTTTATTATGCTTTTAATCAAGCAGTTAGAGGATGCGAAAACCGAGGCTGAAAAGCAAGCCATTATTGAACAGCTGAAACAGATGCTTCAGGGCTAAAAGAAAAAGCCGACTGTAAAACAGCCGGCAACGGAAACACAGAAAGAGCGGACTTGCCACCGCTTTTTCGTGCTACAACAATTATATCACGTTTTGCCCGAATTGGCAAGAAAAAATTTTAGGAGTGGTTTTTTGACACCCCAAGAAAAGTATGATAAGCAAAATACACGTTTCATTGGTTTGAAGCTGAATCGAAAAAGCGATAAGGATATTCTGGATGCCTTAGAGGGAAAAGCCTTGCAGACGGAAATCAAACGCTTGCTCCGAAAAGCTTTAGAATCTGAGAAAGAAGAAAAAGAATGAAAAATGCGGTATGTCGTTTTTGGCATACCGCATTTTTCTATAGTAGTTGTTTTACTGATTTTCGGAATCTTCTCTACACAGTTCATCCAGTGTAACACCGAGGGCAGTTGCAATACGGTTCAAATTCCCGATTGTGATATTTTCAAATTTGATGTAGTCGTTTTCGTAGTCTGTAATTTTCTTATAGTGTACGCCGGAAAGAGCGGCTAACTCTTTTCGAGTAATGCCGTTCTGTTCCCGTATTCTCTTGATGTTATTCTGCATTCGGCTCACACTCCACGAGAGGATAATCGGTCGTATCACAAAGAATCAAGGTTGCAAAGCTGTCTGCATTTGTTTGAATTTCTTTGATCGGAGTAGCGACCGGAATTGGTTTCTTTTCATTTTCTCTGAAACACAGCATCATTGCCAAGACATCAGATGCCATTTCCATTGCATCCACCAAAGAATCTCCGCACGTATAACAGTTTTCTACATCCGGAAAGTCAACCGAATAAGCGTTGTTTTTCTCTTTTGTGAAGATTGCAGGGTAAACGTATTTCGCCATTTTACCAGCTCCTTTTTGTTTTTGAATGGGGGTACAAATGCGGATTTGAAAAGTTGACAAGGAAAGCGAATGGTTCGCTTTCTTGCCATTTTGAAAACCCCGTAGGGTCGGGGCTTATTTCAGCCCCGCATCCTTCAGGATTTTGTTTGCGGTTCCGGTTGCGATTTCCTGTCCGTCATGCCGTCCAACAGAAAATGCTGTTTCTGTTTTGGGGCTGTACCAGATTTCGTGGTTTCCGCCCTCTCGGATTTTGTAGCATCCGGCTTTGCGAAGTTTCTTTTTTAATTCGCCTGTCCGCATTTGCTTTCCCCCTTTCTTTAATTACATTATACCACGTTTTCGTGGAAAAGTCAAGCGAATTTTCGATTTTTTCAAAAGTATTTTTTTGTAGAAGGGAGTCGTTTTATATGACAGTAAAGAGTTTTTCAGCAACAGACAACACCCAACTGACTGAGCACTTCAACGCTCGTGAATTCCGTTGTAAATGCGGTAAAAGCCACGACTTTTTGATTTCGGATGAATTGGTGAGCAAGCTGGAACAGCTGTATGCAGCATTGGACTGCGGCAAGATCATCGTCAACAGCGGTTACCGTTGTCCTGAGCATGATAAAGCGGTAGGCGGTACGAGTACCGGGCAGCACACCAAAGGCACAGCGGCAGACGTGGTGTGCTACGATAAGTCTGGCAACATAATTTCAGCAAAGACGGTGTGCTGCAAGGCTCAGGATCTGGGTTTCGGCGGCATTGCCAATATCACCGGTGCTTATACTTCGGTGCATCTGGATGTGCGAACAGGTGCAAAATGGTATGGTGATGAAATCAAAGGCACAAACACGGTGACAAGCGATTTCTACCGCTATTTCGGCATTGCAAAAGCACAGCCGCAACCATCTGAAATTGTGGCAAAAGGGATTGATGTTTCCAAGCATCAGGGCGTAATCAACTGGGAAAAAGTCAAAGCATCCGGGCTGGTGGATTTTGCAATTTTACGGGCTGGTTTTGGGAAAGAATCCAGCCAGATCGATGTGCAGTTTGAGCGGAATTACAGCGAGTGCAAGCGGCTTGGAATCCCCTGCGGTGCGTACTGGTACAGCTACGCCAAAACTGCCGCAGAAGCGAAGCAGGAGGCTGCTGTGTGCCTGTCTGTTCTGGCTGGAAAGCAGTTCGAGTATCCAATCGCATTTGACATCGAAGAACAGGCAAGTCTGCAAAATGCAGATGCCCTGTGTCAGGCATTTTGCAGTGCGTTGGAATCTGCCGGGTATTATGCGGCAATTTATACGTTCAAGTCGGCTCTGGAAAGCTGTATCGGGGACGATATAAAGAGCCGGTATGACGTGTTTCTGTCTCATGTGGATGTGAGCAGATCGTCCTATGCCGGGAATTATGGGCTGTGGCAGTACAGCTGGAAAGGCAGCGTTTCCGGTATTGTCGGCGAGGTGGATCTGGACTATGCGTATCAGGATTATCCGGCGATCATCAAGGCTTCTGGACTGAATGGATTTTCAAAAAATGCAACAACTGCCACAGACAAGCCGAATGAGGACACGGAAAAAGATACTAACGATGATGACACTCTCAAACAGATCTTGCGGCACGTTGCCAGTATTGACGAGAAATTGAACGGATAAAACAGCGGTGAAATGCCGTTTATAGGCAGTAAAAAACGCTCCTGAACGTGGTGTTCAGGAGCGTTTTTTATTGTTAGATTGCATCTGCTTTATACGTTTGTTGATTATGGGGTGTTGTCTTTAGATTTAGAGTACGTAAAAAAATTATGGATTGCGTTCTATCTCTTTTACAAAAGAAATAAACTTACCAACAGTCCATATTCTATTCTGTCTATCTCTTGGATAAGATGAGATATATGGTTTTGGAACAACTAAAATTACTTTCTCTGCTTCCATTTCATCCATCTGTGCCGTTGAGATACCTTGTTGTAATGTGCAAAGGTATTTATTCTTTCCACGCAATCTATCTGCCTCATTTATAACTTGTCTCCAACGATCTTTACAAGTAGTTTTTGCTGCTAGTGATACGATTTTTTCTGTTGGATAAGATGAATTGTGATAATCAGTTTGGGATGGAAATATAAAATCGGGTTTCTTATTTCCTTCAGTAACTGCTTGTGCTGTAAATCTTATATTGTTGCCCTTGAAAAGAGCTGCCAAATGGTGTTCAAGACTTTTCCCTGCTCTGCTTTTTCTTCGATTCAACACAGCATTAGCCGTTGAAATAAAATCTTCGACAGTAGAAAATCCATGTGTTATCATATCTCCGTAGCGGGCATATTCTAACGCTCTAAATAGTCGATACTCTGTTTCAGTCCAATCAATCAGTTTTTTATCCGGATTACTAATAACAAACTCTTGATGATTGTATACGATGTTTTGAATGTTGCGAGCAGCATTTGACATCTCTTCAGAAGTTGGAAAATCAACGGAAAGCTCTTTAATAAACTTATCCATTTCCACTTCTTCTCTTTTTTCTGGAGTTACAAATGATATATCTATCATTTTATTGGTATCAGTAGGGCTAAGACCAAAAGCATCGAGAAACTGATTTATCTCATCATCGGAATTGAGAATAAAACCAGTATATGTTTCTTTATTTTGTTTGGTAAAAACAAATAGTGCTCCGGTATACTCAGGTCTTAGGTATGGAAACCCCCTACCAAAGTTCGTTACACGGTACTCGTTTCGTGTTCCTTGCCCATAGTAGATAAATCTCGAATTTGTTTTTGTGCCGTCAAACCAAAAAATATTCACCCACTTTTCCTTGTTCTCGCCTTTGATACCCGGTTTATCAAAAAGAATCGGAACGGCAGGCTTTGATATATATATGCCTGCCTGATGGCCACCTGTGAGTCCAGTATCATTAGCAGATAAGAATTTACAGAACGATTTTTGAGCCGAAAGGACAGATTGTACTGCTTGAATTGCTGTATTTTCCATAGAAACACCTCAGTTCATTTTATTATCACTATCAAGTTCTTTAAGTTTTTTTACTATAAGGCTTGCAACATCAGTTATCAACGGAACAACAACAGAGTTCCCAAATTGTCTATAAGCTTGAGTATCGGAAACGGGGATTTTAAATGTATCAGGGAAACCTTGAAGCCTTGCACATTCTCGTGGCGTTAGCTTTCTTGGATTCTTTTTATTTTGTTGAATTAGCACTTCCGAGCCGTCCTTATAGTATCTTGCACTCAGCGTTCTGGATACTCCATTCATAGGTGCTATACCATAGCCAAAGCCATTTCCTGCAGCTTTATGCTTTGCAGCGTATTTCTGTAAGTATGTCCACAGCTTATCAGATAAGGTGTATTTTGTATCGACTTCTGACTCAAGTATATCCTTAATTACAGGTTTTGGAGATACGGGTGTAAGATTAAATTTGAATTTCACATTATTTCCATATCGTTTTCTATCAAATCCCACTATAATTATACGCTCTCTATGTTGTGGGACATAGTTTTGTCCATCAAGAATGCTACAAAAAACATCATATTCAAGTTCATCCAATGATTCAAGGATAACCTTGAAAGTTCGTCCTCTATCATGACTGCACAGATTTTTTACATTTTCAAGCATAAAGGCTTTAGGACGTTTTTCTTTAATTATTCTGCAAACATCAAAAAAAAGTGTTCCTTGAGTTTTATCTTCAAAACCTGTTGCTCTGCCTAAACTGTTCTTTTTGGATACTCCAGCAATTGAAAACGGCTGACATGGAAATCCTGCAACAAGAATATCATGATCAGGAATATCAGAGGCATTTACTTTAGTAATATCGCCATCAGGTTGTTCGCCAAAATTGGCAAAATATGTCTGCTGGCAGTATTTGTTCCACTCGTTAGAGTATACACAGCGTCCACCATTTTTTTCAAAAGCTATACGCATACCGCCTATGCCTGCAAAAAGGTCGATAAAAGAAAATTCAGATTCGGTTTTAGTTTCTTTTTTTTGTCTATCAAGCATTTGAACAATAGCGAAAGAAACGCTATCTTGCACAGAGATACCAGTGATTGCAGTATACTTTGTAAGTGCTTCATATACATAATCATCAATTCTTAAGTGTACTTGTTTTGACATTATTATTCACCTCATGGGAATTATCATATACCATTACTTTCCCATTGTAGCACAATACAGCTTTTTTGTCAATCCCAAATTTGTGATTTTTAAATGATCACATGAAATTTTCAAAAAATTATTTGATAGCCACTGTTTTTGTTGACTGACAGAAAAAAGCGTGTTATAATATAATTAAAATAGAAAATCGTGTGTGGTTGGCAGTATGTAACTTAGGCACAATTTTCAAACAGAGGAGGCGAAAAAATGCGAAATTTGTATGGGAAAGTTTTTAAGAACACTCAAACTGGTGATGTGAAATGCTTTCCGTATGATCCTACAAATCAAAATTACTACGCTTTCGTTCAAGAAGCTAATAAAAGTGGCTTTCAACAAAGCATTTTTACTTCCTCTGTGATGATTTCTATTATTGAACATTTTTTATTCAAACATAATGCTGTTTTAAGTGAAATTGAATTTTTGATTGAAGATGAACTGTTAAATCAAGAAATCAACAATATTCTGGTTAGAATGAGAGAGAATGCTGCATTTTGGAGTCAATTAAAAGAACGTTTAGCATTTTTAAGTAGATACGATTCTATAGATATAAAAAAGATTAAACTTAAAGGATTCGATGATAGCGGTTTTTTACTGACTTTACAAGTAAATGGAATCGTTGTTGTTTCTGAAAATGCTTATAATACTCTTTCAATTGAAATTTCAGAAATTGTAAGGAAGGTGATTAATTGAAACCTTCCTTAGGCAATATTATATGGATATTTGTAAAATCCATCTTTATTCCTATAATTTCTGTACTTGCTATAAAGAATTACAATCTTTTTTCTTGTTTATCTTTTATAAATGAAGACAAGCAATTTGATTTTGGTTTGACAATGTATGTAGCAATTATTGAGGGTGCTTTTGAGGTTATAAAATACCTTATTTTTAGAAGTGTTGCACAAATCAAATGTACTTTTTATATTGATGAACGTAGAGAGGATGGTCATACAGATCCAACTGTAGAAATGCGTTCTGGCAATATGTATACCGGAAAAATATGGTGTCACATTATAATTGAGGGAAACCCTAAAGTGCTTAAAGGAACAAAGTTGTATTTTGATATTCCAAGATGGTTTTCTGTACAATGTGAATCAAGTTCTGCTATAACGCTGGATTCTGGTCACCTTATTTGGAATGCGGCATCATTATTGTCTGATTCTAAAAATGATAAATGTTGCTATGCAGAAAGCCGAATACAAATATCTTTTATAAGCAATACTGAAGACGATAATTCAATAGAGTTTAAACCTTATATAATGGGGCACCCAATTAAAAAGAAATTCGTTCAACTCAAGACAAATAAGATGAGCATAAAAAACTTAAGGGGTGATTAGTTTGCAAATGACAACCGTTACAAGATGGATTGATGAAAAAAATAGTAGTTTAGCTACTGTGGAAAATTTACTTGATTCTGAACATCCTGATGAGATTTCGGAAAATGGAAATCAGTATCTTAATTGGAAAATCCAAAAAATGTTTGATTCAGATAAAACAGATACTTTTTATGATCGTTCCATTACATACAATTACTACACATTTTCAGTTGACCAAATACCAAGCGGAGCAGAAACCATTGATGATGGTATGTACAGAAAAAATGGCTTTGTTATTGTCTATTTGGACTCTGGCAAAGTTCGTTATATTATCAGTAGAAACACTTATGCCCAAACTTTCCTTCGTAAAATGCTTTTTTATACTGGAAAAGGTGAAATCGTAGCTAGTGCATTAAATTTTACAGGGGATATTTTTGTCTGGCTAATTAGTAAAGTATATGAAAAGGATAATATTTTTTCAAGCGAAAATGAAGCTCTCGGTGATTTGACTATAGATTCTATAAAAGGTTTTAAGGGGGATACAGAAGACTTTTTAGCAAAGGTGTCAGTATCTGGAGAATCTGTTATGAATATAATCAGCACTTTATCTTTTTTAGTAGAAAGTCGGAACTTGAATCAAATTACTATCGCTTTATCTTATCTTAAACATTCAAATATCGAAATATCTTTGAATAATAGAAATACACTTGGTTTCAACGATGAAGAATATCTTGGTGAATTGATGCAAAAAAAGCATGAAGAACTTGTCGCATTGTGCTTATTGCTTTTGTATACAGAAATTCTCCCTATTATATTGCAGAAATATCAAAGTGATATAGATTCGAATTTTTGGGGGCAAGGTAAATGCGTTTCTTTCTTAGAGCGTGTCGCTGATGATCTTTCAGAAAAAGTTTCGGCAAGGATTAATGATTTGAATGCAAAACCAGAACAGTTAAAGATGAGAATGACTCATGAAAATGATTTGGAGAGTGACAACAAAGAAAAAGCCCTTGAACTGATTGACGAGGTCATTAAAGAGGCAAAGAAATAAGGTCGATTGAAACCAACCGACCTTGAACCAAAACAACAAAGGGCGGACTTGCCACCGCCTTTTGCTGCTACAATTATTATATCACGCTTTGTCCTATTTGGCAAGAAGAAATCCCTGCATTCGGAGAAAAAACTCCGGTGCAGGGATTTTTTTGCGTTCATTTGAATTTTCAAGAGGGGGTTCGATTTTTCGACCCTTTTTTCGACTGTATTTATGATGGTGAGCCTTTCTGGGTCACTACAAAATTTAGATACGGGAGGAAACCGAAATGACGCAGAGTCAAAAAGAGCAAATTGACACTTTGCGAGAGCAAGGAAACGGCTACAAAAGAATTGCTGGCATTCTTGGGGTGTCTGTAAATACGATTGCCTCTTATTGCAGGCGAAAAACAGCAGTGTGTCCTTGTTGTGGTGCTGCTTTAGTGATGACACCCAAGCATCGAAAAAAGAAGTTCTGTTCAGATGCGTGTCGCTTGAAATGGTGGTATGCCAATTCAGAAAAGCTGAATAAGAAAGCAAATTATGATTGTACCTGTCAATTTTGTGGGAAGGTGTTTGTAAGTTATGGCAACAAAAACAGAAAGTACTGCTCACGCAGCTGCTACGGCAAATCAAGAAGAAGTCTGGGACAAGATCATGCAGTACAAGGCAGCGGTGCAAATTTTGAAAACGCTTCTTGCTGAACGAAAAATAACAGAAGAAGATTATCAGCGTGTGAATGACATCTTAGCCAAGGAATGCGGCATAAACTCGTGCAGTATATTCCTTGACTCTCGTCCGATCATACGGTAATATGTCATCGGAAAGGGGGAGGTTATCACGGCACGAGTGATACAAAAAGTTGTATTTCCGCAGAAAAAGCAGTTTCCATTGAAACGAACGGCAGCCTATGCCAGAGTATCCAGCGGAAAGGATGCCATGCTCCATTCTCTATCATCACAGGTCAGCTACTACAATCAGCTGATTCAGAGCAATCCAGAATGGCTGTTCTGCGGTGTTTATGCAGACGAGGCATTGACCGGAACAAAAGGAAACCGGGCAGAGTTTCAAAAGTTGCTGAACCGATGCAGACAGGGAGAAATTGACTTGATTCTGACAAAGTCTATTTCTCGTTTTGCACGAAACACGGTTACCCTGCTGGAAACGGTACGGGAATTGAAATCGCTGGGCGTTGATGTCTATTTTGAGGAACAGCGGATTCATTCCATGAGTTCAGATGGCGAACTGCTGCTTTCCATTCTGGCATCCTATGCACAGGAGGAAAGTTATTCTGCCAGTGAAAATCGAAAATGGCAAATCCGAAAAGATTTCTCAATTGGAAAAATCGGTAGTATTACGATTTTGGGCTATCGCAGAAATGCAGAGGGAGTCTTGGAAATCGAACCGAATGAGGCAGAACTTGTTCGCATGATTTTCTCAGATTATATTTCCGGTATGGGACAACAGAGAATCGCAAATAAGATCAACGAGATGGGAATACCAACTCGACAAGGAAACCTATGGACAAACCCAAGAATTCGTGAAATTCTGACAAATGAAAAATATATCGGAAATCTCATGCTCCAAAAGTACTATCGCAATAACCATATCGAAAAGAAAAAAACGAGAAATCAGGGAGAACTTCAAAAATATTATGTAGAGGAAGCCCACGAGCCAATTATTGACCTTGAAACGTTTGCCAAAGCACAGGCTATATTGGCTCAGCGACATGAGCAATACACCCATGATGGTGCTACAAACCGTTATCCGCTTAGTGGCTTTATTATCTGTGGATTATGTGGAAAGAACTATCAACGAAAACAACTCCCACAAGGAATCATCTGGATGTGTGCTACTTTTTTGAGGAGAGGAAAAAAGTACTGCCCTGGTTCAAAGCAAATTCCGGAATCAATTCTATATGCTCTAATCTGTGATGTACTTAAATTGGATGAATTTGATGTGGCTGTATTTCGAGATAACATTCATCACATTGTGATTCCAAAACCATTTGAGGTACAGTTTTTCTTTCATGATGGAACATCAGAAATACGCCACTGGGAATACCCATCAAGGGCAGAAAGTTGGACAGAGGAAATGAAACAAGCCGCACGAGAAAGGAATCAGAAATGGGTCGAAAAGTAACTGTAATACCGCCAACAATCAGTCTGCAAACGCACCTGCCGACAACACAGAAAGTAAAGCGAAAAGTTGCCGGATATGCACGTGTTTCTACAGATTTTGAGGAGCAGCTCACTTCCTACGAGGCACAGGTCGATTATTATACCAAGTATATTCAAGAGCGTGAGGACTGGGAGTTTGTCAAAGTCTATACCGATGAGGGCATCAGTGCAACCAGCACAGTGCATCGTGATGGATTCAATCAGATGGTGGCAGACGCTCTGGATGGTAAGATCGATTTGATTGTCACCAAGTCAGTCAGTCGATTTGCACGAAACACCGTAGATTCCTTGACTACGGTGCGAAAACTGAAAGAAAAAGGCGTGGAGGTGTTTTTTGAAAAAGAGGACATTTACACGCTGGATTCCAAAGGTGAACTGCTGATTACCATTATGTCCAGTCTGGCACAGGAGGAGAGTCGCTCTATTTCGGAGAATGTAACTTGGGGGCAGAGAAAGCGTTTTGCCGATGGGAAAGTAAGTCTACCATACAAGCATTTTCTGGGGTATCGAAAAGGAGCAGATGGCTTGCCGGAAATTGTGCCGGAGGAGGCAGAAATCGTTCGCAGTATTTATCGCTGGTTTATGGAGGGCATGACGCCATATAAAATCGCTTGTATTTTGATTGAAAAAGGCATTCCGACACCATCTGGGAAAGAACAATGGCATCTCAGTACGGTGAAAAGCATTCTGACCAATGAAAAATACAAGGGTTCTGCTCTGCTGCAAAAGAAATTTACTGTGGATTTTCTTACAAAAAAGACCAAAGTGAATGAGGGTGAGGTTCCTCAATATTATGTGGAAGAGAGCCACCCTGCAATTATTTCACCAGAGGAATTTGAATTGGTGCAGGCGGAAATGGCAAGGAGAAAAGAACTGGGAAAACGCTATCACAGTGGCAATATATTCACAGCCAAAATCGTCTGTGGCGAGTGTGGCGGTTTTTACGGTCCTAAGATTTGGCACTCTAATAGCCGTTACAGACGTGTGATATGGCGATGCAACAAGAAATATACGAATGATTGTTATTGCAAAACACCGCATATTGATGAGGACACGATAAAGCAAGGCTTTTTGAAAGCCTATAATCAGCTGCTTACTGATAAAGGGAGCGTTTTGAGTCTTTGCGAGATGTTGCTGCGTGCTTTTTCAGACTGTTCAGATTTGGATGCGAAAATGAGTGTTCTGGATGATGAGGAAAAGCAGATCACAAAAAACATAAGAGAAATGGTTGTGATCAATAGTCGAACGGTTCAAAAGCAACCAGAATATACGTTGGAGTACCAATCCTATGAGCGGGAGTACGAGGCGTTGAAAGCAAAATATCAGAAATTGCAGGCTGAAAAATTAGATCGCATAAATAAAACCACTGTGATCCAAGATTTCATGGAGCAGATAAAAAAGAGGAAAGAGCCGATTAAGGTTTTCAGTTCGGACGTATGGCTTGCTGCGATTGAAACAGTGACCATCTGTGAAAAGGGAGAATTGCAATTTCGGTTTAAAAACGGTACTGAAATAACAGTTTGATTCTGAATCGCAGCATTATTAATTTTTCACATAAAACGAAAAGCAGATTTGTAACATTACACAAATCTGCTTTTTTGTCTTGACTTTGCGAGAAAAATAGTGTAATATAGGTAACAAGCAAAACGAATGAATCCGGTGTTCCGGGTTTGTCAAAGGCAGTGGTTACTCACTGCACACCCTTTCGGTACTGTTTGCACACCCCCTGCAAAGGGAGTGCATGATTGTATCAAAGGTTAAGTGTTTTTCCACACGCAACACTGCACGAACTCTCCCGCAGAGCAGTGGTTACCTGCTCCAGCGGGGGAGTTTTTGTTTTATCGGTCAGATTGACCAGCACCGTGATCCGATCCTTATACACGATGACCTGATTCACAAGCAGCTGCAGGATCTTCTCCGTGCCTTCTGCCTGCACTTCCAGCAGACGATGTGCGAAGTATTGGAAATGCTCCAGCTTCAGCTCCGGTGCGTCGGTTTGCAGCAGTCGCACTTCCGTTTCCAGAGCCGCTTTCTGCTGCTCCAGCTGCTGCATGGTCGTTTGCAAGGCTGCTGATGTAATGCCGCTCAGAATGGCGTTGACAGCGTTCTCCAGCTTCTTTTCCGTTTCCTGCAATCGCCGCTGTGCAGCCGTCAGATCGGCGTTTTCGTGGGTGCTCTGCTGGTACAGTGCATAGGTGGCATTTGCGATCTGCTCGCACGCCTCCGGAGTAGTGTACTGTGCGATCGCATCCAGCACAGCATGTTCCAGCTCCGCAGCAGGCAGCCAGCCGCAGCATTTGTTCGGGCAGCAGTAGTAATAATACCGCTTGTCCGTTTTGCTGGTTCCGGCTCTGCCATTGAGCCGTCTGCCGCAAGTGCCGCAGATTGCTTTTCCGGTCAGCACATATTCATGGGGGCTCCGGGTGTGGCGGTGCTTGTGTCTGGATTCCGTCAGACGTTCCTGCACGCTCTGGAACAGCTCCGGCTCGATGATCGAGGGACAGTGGGCATCTTCTCCGGCACACTGGAACGTCCCTGTGTATCGTTGGTTGGCAAGGATTCGGGAAATGGTATCAATGCGGAACTGTTTGCCGCGGCTGGTAGTATAGCCGGCGTGGTTCAGATCGTCGCAGATCTCAGTGAATGTCATGCCGCTGTCATAGCCGGTGAAGATCCGGCGTACCAGTGATGCACCTGCCGGGTCGATCTCCATCTGCTTGTCTGCTCCGATGCGGTAACCCAGAGCCACGTTGCCGCCGGTAGTCTTGCCCTTGATGGCATTCTCACGCATGCCACGCTTGATCTTCTGGGAAAGCTCCGCACTGTAGTACTCGTTCATTGCCTCCAGCAGTCCTTCCAGAATGATGCCCTCCGGACTGTCTGTGATATGCTCTTTGGCAGAGAGAACTCGCACGCCGTTGGCTTTCAGCTTGCTTTTGTACATGGCACTGTCATAGCGGTTTCTGGCGAAGCGGTCAAGCTTGTACACGATGACCGCCTGAAAGGTCTTGTACCTGCTGTCGGCGATCATTCGCTGAAACTCCGGACGGTTGGCAGTTGTGCCGCTGATCGCACGGTCGATGTACTCTCCGATGATGTGGATGCCCTCAGACGCTGCAAACGCCTTGCATTCCCGAAGCTGCCCCTCAATGGATTGCTCAGTCTGCCGGTCGCAGCTGTAACGGGCGTAGATCACTGCATTCATGTGTAAATTTCCTCCTAAGACTTGATTTTTCAGAGGAAATATGCTATAATAGACCTTGTCTGGAGGGCTATTATCGCAATAGTTTTTCCTCTTGCCGCTTCACGGTTGCTGCCGTGGGGCGGTTTTTTTTTGTGTTATGCCGCCGGTTGATATTCCACAATGGCGACTTCGGTCATGGCTGCCTTGCACTTCTCCAGAATCTGTTCGATTTTTTGCAGCGTTGTACCGGTGTAGACCACCTCGCCGCACTGGGAGCATTTCAGGCAGGGGACGTGCTTGATAATGACGATGCAGTTTTCCAGTTCTGCCACGTGGGTGGTGAAGTCGGGAACCATGTCACCTTTGCAGTAAAAACAATTCATGCCTTTTTCCTCCTTGTTTTGTAATCGCTTTCCCATTTGTCTGTTGACGGATAGTATGCGGTGATGATCCACAGATATTCGCCGTCTGTTCCACAGACCACGTGCAGATATTTCCCAGAAACGGAGAAGCCCAGTATCAGACAGCTGGGGTGTGGATAATCGTCCGGATATTGTTCGATGATCTCGCCGCCGGAAATTGCTGCGATCACATCTTCATAGCGTATCTGGCGTTCTAAGAGCCGGACAGCACTGTGCTGTGTGAGAATAACACGGTCGCTGTCCTCGGCAATTTTTCGGAGCGTTTCGATTTGTAGCAATGGGCGTTTCCTCCTGTTCTATATTGTGTTAGCCCTGCCGGTTTCGGTAGGGCGTTTTTTATGTATCTTACAACTCCCGCATCAGCGTTACCGCTTTTCCCAGAATGCGGATATAGTTGAGTTCCTCGCCCGTATACACCAGCGGTGCATACCTTGGGTTCTCTGCGATCAGCTGCAGGCGATTGTTTTCACGGTCGTAGTAGACGCGTTTCAGCGTCGCATCATCTTCAATGATAACGGCAGCGATCTCACCGTTTTCCACCATAGACTGGCTGCGGATAAAGACCACATCGCCGTCGTGAATGTCAGCGTTTATCATGCTGTCGCCCTTGGCTTTCAAGCAGAAATCCGCACGAATATCCGCATCTGCGGAAACATAGCTTTCGTGATCTTCTTCGGCGTAGATCGGTTCGCCGCAGGCAATCTCGCCCAGCAACGGGAAACGCTTTAGCTTGACGGGGTGGAGGTTGTCGAATCGGTCGTAAAGGCTCTGCTCCGTTGTTTCCTCTTTGATTACATCGCTTTTTCCGGCAAGCCATGCCGGATTGACACCGAGGTGTTTTGCGATTGCCTCCAGAACAGGCAGCTTGATTTTTTTGACCTGTCCGGTTTCATACCGCTGTACCGTTGATTTGTTCATGCCGACAGCTGCTCCCAGTTCTTCTTGTGTAATATGTAATTCAATTCGTTTGTCATGAATGCGTTTTCCAATTTCAATTGCTTCGTAGTTGTCCATTTCCTCACCTCCTTCATGATTTGATTATAGCATACAAAATTGCACATTGCAATAGTTTTTTTCGATTTTTTCAAAAAAAGTTGCAAAACGCTATTGACAAACCAGTTTTGCTGTGGTATAATTGCAAATAGAGAGTTGCGAAACGCAACATTGGAAGAAGGTGAGAAAATGGTAAATTCCGATAAACTGAAAGGCATCATGCGTGAAAAGCGTATGACACAGGCAGATGCCGCAAAATTACTGGGACTTTCTGAATGCTCCGTCAATCAGAAAATCAACAATGTCCGCCCGTTTTTCTTGGATGAAGCAGAAAAGCTTGCGAATGCCCTGGAAATTGATTCCGGCGGTTTTGGCGTATATTTTTTTGCTTCGTAAGTTGCAAAACGCAACACTAAAAGAAAAGGGATAACTGAGGAGGTGAAAGATATGTACGACGTACCAGCACAGCCGTTAGCTGGCTGTGAGAAAGTTGAAATGATGTCTGTTATCAGAACAATGACCGTTTATGGTGCAGGAACCCATGAAGACCCAGTTCGGTATCTGTATCAGTATTGGTCGGCTGACGGTGAACTGCTTGCACAGCATGACACCCTTGAAGATGCAGGAAACAGCTGCGGAAACTAAAATCACGAATGAACAGTTGCTTTTTTGCTTGCTGCGATTTCATCTATTTCTGCACAAAGCAATTCGGATTCATGCCTTTTCACATACCAATCGTCCATCAGAAGTTCAATAAGCTTTATTAGCTTTTCCGCTTCAAACGGTTCAACTTCAACGATTTTGTTTACATCATTTTCCATGTGAGCACCGATGTTTCCGATTTTTCGTAAACCGTGAATTGCACGGTGGACTTCTGGGCGGATTTTGTCAGCAATTTCTTCAATTTCATCGACCAAACGGTTTTTTGAAATGCCCCAAAAATCACGTATCATTCCCTGTAAGCAACGTCTTGAAAGAGTGGCAGATGCTTTCGGGCTTAAATTCAAAATTGCATATGCTTCTTCATAATCTTGACGAATTGGGAGTGGAATGTAATCTGGGTATTTCTTTGCACCGGATTTCGGGAGTATCATTTTTTCAATATGTTCTTCCGAAAGGTCGTCTGAATATCCCTCGCAAGTGATTGTGTGGTTTTTGCAAGAAGGGCATCGCATGAAATCAATTTGAATCATGCATTCTTCTTTTGAAAGAACTCCGGGGTTAGAATCGATTTCTCCCTCGACTTCAATCATTTTGTTCATGCCGACCTTATATCTTTTATGGACTTCTCTGATGAGCGGCATAGTTCGTGAGCAATAAGGGCAAGTGAATTCTTCTTGTGTCATGTTTTCATAGGGTGGACGGGTACTTAGCATTTTTGATTACTCCAATCTTTTTGAAATGCCTTTATTGTACCACATTTATCAAGAAAATGCAATGATTTCAACAACATTCGACGAGATTCGACAAAATTGTTACTGCATAGAAAAGAGGTGAAAAAATGAAGATTGCTTTTATTATCCTCGTCATTGCATACGTACTGCATTTGGCGTTGGCTGTGATTTGGAAAACCATAGCAATTTCGTGTTTAAGTTACATGAAAGCTAATGGCTTATCCGAATCTGAACTTAACACCTATTATCCGGAATCTTTCAAAATGGCACTTCTTCTTTTTATCCTTTGAAGAAGTTGAGAACATCAATTACAACAGAAAGGAAGTGAAAAACATGGACAAAGAACAACACCAAAAAGTCGTAGATGCTCTTGTTGATTTTGTGATTCGAGTAGCAAACGGAAAAACGACTACCGAAAAAGAAGTAGAAGTTCTTCCGGCAGTCGTTTCAGTACTTTTTATCAATCACTTTTACAGTTAGTCTTCGGAGGAATACGCTTTTAATGTTTCAAAGACGCCCTTGTAAACTTCTGCGTAAAAATCGGCAGTTCTTTTTCCAGTATCGACACTTGGAGCTACAGAAGAACTTCCCATTTTTGCTGCTACAATTTCTGTTGTAATATCAGCAGCTTTTCTTACAATGTTTGAATCTGTCATGTTATCACCTCCATTCTTGCAGTTTAACATATACAGTATACCACAAAATATTACAAAAGTCAAGTGCAAATCAGACAGAAAGGAAACAAATGAAACAAAAGGATTACAATTACCCGTTTCTCGAATACGAGATCAAACGCAAAGGCATTAAGAAAAAGACAATGGCACAGGTACTCGGCGTAGACGAGGGAACGCTCTGGCACAAAACGTGCGGAAAACGTTCATTCACCGTGGAGCAGGCGATCTTCATTCAGAAAACGTGGTTTCCGGAAACGCCGATTGAAGTGTTGTTTCAACACAGAAAGGAAGATGAAACATGAACACAAGTCTACAAGTTGTAGAAACCAACAACCAACGAGTGCTGACTACTGCACAAATTGCGGAGTGGTACGAAACAGGCACAGATTTGATCCAAAGAAATTTCAACCGAAACAAGGAGCGGTATACAGAGGGCAAGCATTACTATTGTTTGACCGGTGATACATTGAGAGAATTTAAGGCGACCGGACAAATTGACGTGTCGCCAAATCTTAATAAGTTTTACCTCTGGACGGAAAAAGGTGCACTGCTCCATGCAAAGAGCCTGAACACCGACAAGGCATGGGAAGCGTATGAAATGTTGGTGGATACCTATTTCAGCGTACATGAACTTTCCCAGCGTGACAGCTACATGATTGAAGATCCTGTGCTTCGTGCACAACGCTGGATCGAAGAACAGAAAGAGAAACAGCAACTTCTGACCACCGTTGCCGTGCAGAACCAGCAGATCGCAGAGTTACAACCCAAGGCAAGCTACTATGACGTGGTGCTGAACTGCAAGGACCTGATTTCGATCGGCAAGATTGCAAAGGACTACGGGTGGAGTGCCCAGAAGCTGAACGAATATCTCCACAAACACGGTGTGCAGTATAAGCAGGGCAAAACGTGGCTGCTGTATCAGAAGTATGCGGGCATGGGCTACACCAGCACCAAGACGCACACCTACCACGGCGATGACGGCATGGAACACGCTGCCGAACCGCACACCTACTGGACACAAAAGGGACGGTTGTTCATCTATGACCTGCTAAAGTCAGACGGCATCTATCCGCTGATCGAACGGGAAGTGGCGTAAATCTACACGAAAAGAGGTGATACATATGGCTGACAAAACACAGGTACAAGTAAGAGAAGTCAAGCAGTTGCTGCGGGAACTGCTGAAAATCTCTGGAATGTCTGAAACCAGTATCAAGCTTGGAATCACGTACATTCAGGGACTGTCGGACGGAGAAGCAACGCAAACAAGCACAAAGGTGTGACAACAGAAAGGAGCATAACATGGCAAAAACCAACCTGAAAGAGATGCCGGTGGAAGTTCGTTCTTCCGGCAAAGAACCGCAGAACGACTTCTTCGCAGCTTTTCTGGAATATGTGAAACAGCACGCCGATGAAGCGATCGCCGCGGTAGAGGCACAGAAAAATGCCGCAAAGTAAATCAAGAACGTGAAAGGAAGTATCATCATGGAAGAAAAGAAGAAACACATTGAGATCCACATCGAGATGGACGAGAACGAGCAGATCACGCCGAACTCAAAGATAAGCAGCGTCAGCGGCGATGACGTGATAGCTTGCTATCTTGCAGGTGCGGTATACGTTGCCAATATCGTGGCAGATTGCAGCAACGGTGTGTACGATGCAAAACAGGCATTGGATGAGATGTTCAGAAGGTTTGCCGTTGTTCTTGCACACTTCGATGAAATCATGGAAAAAGAGGAGGACTAACCCATGCTACAATCCGAGTTTGACCGGCTGACCAGCCGCCCGTACACAGAGGCGGAATTTTCCGAGATCCACTACGTCTACTGCTATCACCCGGCGATCAAGAGCAAGAAGGACATCGCCGACCTGTGGACCATCGGCGGCATCTGCCTTATCAAGGATATGCTGCCCACCGCCAGACGTGTGGAGGAAGCAGAGCACAAGCGGAACGCCGCCAGAACGGCATACGAGCACGCCAGAGATGCGTATAACGAGCTGCTGCAGGAGCTGACGAAGTAACACGAGGAGGACTGACACATGACCATCAAACACAAGCACATCAACACCAACGGCGACACAGAGTACACCGTGGAGCATCGCCCGTCGCTGCAGTGCTGCGAGGCGTATAAGAACGA
>ENA-OPCV01001221-OPCV01001221.1-human-gut-metagenome-genome-assembly--contig:-NODE-1221-length-19884-cov-2.581825_pt1 | contig 19884 bp, 17 predicted proteins | sample MGYA00241257_ERZ501494 | MGnify/ENA primary metagenome ERZ501494 (study PRJEB25962, sample SAMEA2042618) | human gut metagenome | biome: human gut; feature: human-associated habitat; material: faeces...
CCGCCTCCATTTTTTTCTTAACACGCTCAAGTTCCACTTTAAAATTAACCCTTCCCTGATTAATTGCTCCACCATATATAACCGGTTCCCCGGCAAACTGTTCCTGATTCATATCACTTATTATATTCATAAGTCCAACTGAATCGAAGTTAAACACACTCTTTACAGACGCTCTTACAACTGATGGTATGGGATCACCGGTAATAACGAGAAAATTATTAATATCATTTATATGTGCTCCCAAAAGCTGTGAACGCATTGCTATAGCATTCTTGTCACGACAGCATATGTGCGGCATAACACACATTCCCGTTTCTCTCGAAACCTTTTCTGCCATAAGTATTGAATCTGCACGTGTTCTTCCTGATGGTGAATCCGGAAATGTAAGCACATCAACTCCGCTTTCCTTCATCAAAAAAGCAGCATCCATAATCTTCTCATCATCTATTCCAAGCGGAGGCGCAAGTTCTACAGCAATCAGTTTTCTTCCTTCTTTTCCTTTATAGAAAGAAACATCATTTGCAGTTTTCTTTTCTGTTATCTCTTCTTCTATGGAAGCATTTTTCTTATGAACAACATCAGCAGTTTTTAAAACCATCTGTCTTATATATTCAGGTGTTGTTCCACAACAGCCGCCAATAATATCAGCTCCATCCTCAGCCAGATCATGCATAATCTGTGAAAAATATGCTGCATTGTTATCATCAAATACCATTCGACCGCTTACAACCTGTGGATATCCTGCATTTGGAAGCACCGCAAAATACTTGTCATTCCTGTTAATAAGGCTCTGCACAAGCTTCTTCATATGTCCCGGACCAACTCCGCAGTTAAATCCACATGCATCAATATATGAATTTTTCTCAGCTTCTTCAATCAGCTTTCTTGCACTAAAGCCTGCACTGCTATAGCCAAACTGATTGATTGCAAACTGAGTTATAACAAATCCGTTTTCTCCTGCATTTTCAATTGCTTTATCAATAAATCCCAGTTCTGGAAATGTTTCAAAAACAAATATATCAACGCCACATTCCTTAAAAACATTAACTATATCAACATACTCTTTTTCAATATGCTCTTTTTCAATCATATTTTCACCAGGAATAGGACCAATATCAGCTGCTACAAGCACATCTGTCCCCTTTACGGCTTCCCTTGCAATGTCAACGGCATTTTTAATATTATTTCTTACCTCATCAAATCCCGCTCCAAGACACACGGTATTACTTGCAAATGTATTAGTTCTGATAATCTTAGCACCAGCTTCAATATATTCTTTATGAATTGCCAGTACTCTGTCTGAAGCCTGTAAATTTGCCAGCTCAGGCAGGCTGCCCGTATCATACTTCTTAGCATAGTATGTTCCAAACGCACCATCTGCCACCAGTATTTCACTCTTTAATCTGTCATATAATATTCCTGCTGTTCCTGTATACTTCATGCCCAGTCCCCTTATCTTTAACATTCAACTTAAAAAAGGAGCCACCTTATATAAGTGACTCCAAAATTGTATCATTATTAAGTTTAATTTGCACTAAAAATTAAAGGAAAATATACTTCAATATGAACAGCAATGCAAGCACGTACATAAGTGGAGTAATCTTCTTAGCCTTTCCAGCAACAAGATTAACAATAACATACGAAATAACACCAACTGCAATACCTTCTGAAATGCTGTACATAAGCGGCATACAGATAAGGCAGAGGTAAGCTGGTATACTCTCTGTTAAATCATTAAAATCAATTTCTACAACCGCACTAACCATAAGGAATCCTACAAAAATAAGTGCCGGAGCTGTTGCAAATCCAGGAATTGTAGTAAATACAGGTGCAAATATAATTGCAATAAGGAATAAGAAACCTGTTACAACTGAAGAAAGTCCTGTTCTTCCGCCTTCTGCAACACCTGATGAACTCTCAACAAATGTTGTTGTTGTAGAAGTACCAAGGATGGCTCCTGCACTTGTTGCGATAGCATCAGCTAAAAGAGCCTGCTTAATTCTAGGAAGTCTTCCGTTCTCATCAAGCATTTTAGCCTTATTGGCAACACCGATAAGTGTTCCAAGCGTATCAAACATGTCAACAAAAAGGAATGAGCACATAATAACAATAAAATCTAATATATTAATATTAAGACCCTTAAGGTTAAAGCACTGTCCAAATGTCTGGCTGATAGCTGTGATATCAAAGCTTCTCCATGAAGGAATAAGTGAATAGAATCCTGCTGCCGCATCAACCTTATAAAGTCCTGTAAGCTGGCAGATAATACCAAGCACCCATGTTGCAACGATACCGATAAGGATAGAACCCTTAACATGCTTTACATAAAGAATAGCTATGATAAATGTACCGATAACTGCAAGTAAAGCACCTATTCCTACTGTGTTAAAATTAGTTCTGAAATTAACAACAGTAACCTTTGTTGACTCACTTGCAACAACTAGGTTAGCACCCTGAAGTCCGATAAATGCCACAAAAAGACCGATACCTACTGATACACCCTTCTTTAATGTTGTAGGAATTGCGTTAAATATAGCTTCACGAACATTAGTAAGTGAAAGCACAATAAATACAAGTCCTTCAACAAATACAGCAAAAAGTGCTACTTTCCAGCTATATCCCATGCTTCCGCATACTGTATACGCAAAATATGCGTTAAGTCCAAGTCCTGGAGCAAGCGCAAAAGGATAATTAGCAAGAAAAGCCATTGCAAAACAACCTATAGCAGATGCTATTGCAGTCGCCATAAGAATTGCATTAGAATCCATTCCTGATGCTGACAGGATAGATGGATTAACAGCCAGAATATAAGCCATTGTCATAAATGTTGTAATTCCAGCTACAACCTCAGTTCTTACACTGGTGTTGTTTTCCTTAAGTTTGAACAATTTGTCCATTTCAACCTCCATAATTTTATAAATATTAAAAATACTTAATAATATTAACATATTCTTCTCAATTTTACGACGACTTTTTTATTAGACATATATCTTTTCTAATAAAATCTCCCACTAAAAGGGGGAAGCACATTCAATAGCAAAATAGTACTATATCATTGTACTTTAGTTACACACCTGTGAATTGGACGTGAACACAGGTTTTGGGATACATCCATTTATGAAAAACATGAATAAAGCCATATATGCAGTTGGGAGACCTGCATATATGGCTTTATTTTATTTCTTATCTACTAATTCTGTTGTACAGAAAGGACATCTTGTTGCCTTAACAGATATCTTGCTGAAGCAGTATGGACAATCCTTTGTAGTTGGAGCCGGTTCTTCTTTCTTCTTACCTAAGCTCATCATCTTGTTCATTGCTTTAACTAAAAGGAACAGAACAAATGCCATAATAAGGAAGTTAATAACTGCTGTTATGAATGAACCATAATCAAACACAACTCCTCTTATTGTAAATGTACCACCAACAGTAACGCCTTCTCCATTAGTGCCACCTGTAACCACTGCAATAAGCGGATTAATAAAACTGCTTGTAAGTGCTGTTACAATGCTCTGAAATGCAGCACCGATAATAACACCGACTGCCAGATTCATAACATTTCCTTTCAAAGCAAATTCTTTAAATTCGTGAATGAATTTTTTCATTGTGTTCTCCTCCCGTATATTATTGATTAATCTTTGGAACAATTATAATGTCTTTAATTTTCCCCTTATATCCTCTACCGTTTCAACAATATAATCTGCTCCTGCTATCTCAAGCTCCTGTTCTTCTGCAAAACCGTATCTTACTCCCATAGAATCAATTCCAGAAGCTTTAGCACCTAATATATCGTCTTTTCTGTCGCCAATCATAATAGACTGTGACTTTGTTTCTGACAAACTGCCAGTGTCCGCAAGTCCGGCAGCAGCAAGCCTTACAAACACTTCATCAATAACCTGGTTCTTATGTCTGCGTTCTCCACCTTCTAATTCACTTCCAACAGCAACATCAAAATACTTATCAACATTAAAGTACTCTAATATTCTTGGAACATATATTTCAGGCTTACATGTAGCAAGTGCAATTATATATCCATCACTCTTTAATCCTTCAAGCATATCTGCTATCCCGTCAAAAAGAACATTTTCATATATTCCCTTGTCAGAATATCTTTCACGGTAATAATCAACTGCCTTTAGTGCTTTTTCTTTGTCAAATCCATAAAATTTTTCAAAGCTTTCATCAAGAGGAGGACCTATGAATCTTCGAAGCATCGCCTGGTCATTTTCTTCTATTCCAAGTTTCTTAAGTGCATGCTGCACACTTTTGGTAATTCCCTCGCTTGAATCTGTAATCGTTCCATCAAGGTCAAATAATATATATCTCTTAGTCATATTTTCTCCATTATCACATTAATTCACTGTAACTTCTGATATTGTAATCGGCTATCCGACAAATATCTGGCCAGTCATCAGCTGAAGCCTCATCATATACAGCCACAACAGTAAAGCCACCGCTCTTGGCTCCCTGTGCAGCCGATAATACATCTTCAAACACAATACATTCATTCACACTGCACCCTGCTTTGCCGGCTGCTTTCATATATACATCCGGGAATTTCTTTCCTCTCGGCACTTCATTTGTCTGTGTAAATGCATCAAAGAAACCATATATTCCGTTACGTCTTAAGCATGGCTCAAAAAGTGCCCTGTCTGATGATGTTGCCGAAACAATCTTAAGACCATTATTATGCATTTGTTCTATAAAAGTTTTCGCATACGGCTTTAACACCACCTTGTCAGTGTATGCCTTACATGCTGCATCATACCATTCTTTCATGATTTCTTCTGTAGATTCCGGCAGATTATACTTTTCCTTAGTATATACCGAACCGGATTCAAATGTATGTGTCTTAATCTCCTGCATATATTCCTTAGATACAGGAATTCCTCTTCTGCCCAGAAAATCCATGTCGACCTTAGCCCATACCTGTGTTGAATCAAGTATAGTTCCGTCAAGGTCGAATATGATACACCGGCAGTTACTAAGATCTAACATGGATAACTCTCCTCCAGATTTATGTACTACTTATATGAAAATCTCTTCTTTACATTAACGCTGTATTCATCAGTATATTTCTTGATATATTCAGAATATTTCTGGTTAAGAAGTGTTGACTTAATTGCGTCATCATCTGAACCATCATATGATCTGCTTATGTAATATACAATATAGAAACATGTATTATCATCATCTTCAATAACTGTAAGGTCGCCCTCTTTTCTGTCTGAAGAAGCAATCCAGTCAGCACATGCTTCCTCAATATTGCTCTTCTTAGTCTCTGTAACTAAGGAAGCTGCATCATCCGCATAAGTATCATCGCCTGCTTCTGCGAATTTCCTGCACTGGTTAATGAAATCAAGTTCACTGCTTACGCCTGACGCAAAAGAATTAGCTGTTTCTTTAGCATTTGCCATATCTGACGAATCTGAACTTTCAGCCTTAACTTTAAACATTCTATATTCAAACTTATCATATGTATCCTTATTGTCCTCGTAATATGCACTCACTTCTGAATCTGATGCCGCAAGAGTTTCTGTTAACTTCTCCTGATATGCTGTACTCTTAAGATAATCTTTTAAGAATTCCTTAACTCTCTTTTCTGTAGCTCTCTTACCAAACATCTGCTTAAGATAATCTGAATATGATGTATCAGCTTTATTAGCCGCATCCTTAAGCTTACCTATAAACTCATCATAATCTGCATCTTCATTATCATATGTAAATCCGTTAGCATCTGCATCCTCTAATAAAGCTTTAGTCTCTTTAATAGTTGATACTGCAGAATTAGCAAAGAAATCATACCATGTATAATCAGTTGAATATTCCTGGCTCTTATCTGACTGGCTTGTCTTATATCCCATATAAGATGAATAATAATCACCATATGTCATAGAACCATATAAAGTTGTGTTAAGACTGTTAGTCTTAGCTATGCCGTAATAAAAATCAAACTCAATCTGGCTTATCTTATCATTATCCACTTCAATATAATCTTTATAAATACTGTTCAGCTTAATGCCGGTTGCTATTCCACTTCCAAGTATTATGCATGCAAGAACTGCTATACACACCCATTTGGTAATATATCTTCTCTTAGCTTCTTTTCTTTCTTCTTCTTTTCTTTTCTGCATCTTACGGTCGTATTTAGTAACAACCTTCTCTGATGCTGCATTATTGTTTGCCATAATGTCCTCCCTATTCATATCCATTAATTTCTTTAATTCTGTCTAACTGCTTCATCCACTCATGTGAACTTGCATCACTTGGCATTCTTAAATCACCTCTTGGTGATACTGCAACTGAACCAACCTTAGGCCCGTCAGGCAGACACGAGCGCTTAAACTGCTGCGCAAAGAATCTCCATGTGAACGTTCTTAGCCACTTATAGATAGTCTTATCATCATATTCTCCTGCAAATGCGTACTTTGCTATTCTGAATATCTTCTCAGGCTCTGCACCGAATCTTAGCATATGATACATAAAGAAATCGTGCAGCTCATAAGGTCCAACCAGATCTTCTGTCTTCTGTGCAATAGTACCATCATCCTTAGGTGGAAGAAGCTCAGGGCTTACCGGTGTATCAAGCACATCGTTAAGAACTGATGACAGTTCTTCATTGCCGCATGTATCTGCATAGAACTGTACCAAATGCCTTACAAGTGTCTTAGGTACTGATGCATTTACTCCATACATTGACATATGGTCGCCATTGTATGTTGCCCATCCAAGTGCCAGTTCTGACATATCGCCTGTTCCAATCACCATGCCGTTAGTCTGGTTGGCAATATCCATAAGTATCTGTGTTCTCTCTCTTGCCTGTCCATTCTCGTAAGTCACATTGTGATTATTCTCATCATGTCCGATATCTTCAAAATGCTGTCTAACAGCCTTCATGATATTGATTTCACGGAGTGAACATCCAAGCTGCTTAGTAAGCTTCACAGCATTGTTATATGTTCTGTCTGTTGTGCCAAAGCATGGCATTGTAATACAATGAATTCCGCTTCTGTCAAAGCCGCACAGATCAAATGCCCTTACAGTCACAAGAAGTGCCAGTGTAGAGTCAAGTCCGCCCGATATTCCAATTACTGCATTCTTACAATTCGTATGTTCAAGTCTCTTCTTGAGTCCATATGACTGGATATTAAGAATTTCCTCACATCTTGAATCTCTTTCCTTCTTATCAGAAGGTACAAAAGGAGCTTTATCAAAATATCTTATAAGCTCTAGTTCTTTATTGATAAAATTCTGTGCCTGCACCTCTGTATATGTGCTGTTCTCATCAACTGCATATGTACTCATTCTTCTTCGCTCAGAGCATATTCTCTCTACATCAATATCAGCATATACCGATTCATCAGCAAATTTATGCGCCTCTGCAAGTGTAGAACCATTCTCACATATAAGGTTATGTGCTGAGAACACAATATCCTGGGTAGATTCTCCTCCTCCAGCACTTGAGTACACATATCCGCACACAAGTCTTGCAGACTGCCCTGAAACAAGCTGTTTCCTATATGTATCTTTGCCAATAGTTTCATTGCTTGCCGATGCATTTACAATAATAGTTGCACCATTCATAGCATGCTTTATGCTTGGCGGCTGTGGTGTCCACAGATCCTCACATATCTCAACGCCAATCTTAACTTTTCTGTTATTATTAAATGTAAATAATAATTCACTTCCAAAGGGAACCTCTTCACCATCAACATCCACATATACACATTCATTAAATCCAGGTGTAAACTGTCTTCTTTCATAGAATTCCCCATAATTAGGAAGATACATTTTAGGAACCATGCCAAGAATACATCCATTCATAATACCTGCAACAACATTGTACAGTTTTCCGTTCATTTCATAAGGAAGTCCGACAAAGCTTATCATCCCTGGTGTTGTTTCAGAATATTTCTTAATATCCACAAGTCCCTGAATAGCCGCATTAAGAAGTCTGTCATGTAAGAATAAATCATTACACGTATAACCTGTAATGCACATTTCTGGAAAAACAGCTATTGCAGTATCCTTCTTATGAGCCTCACTCATAAGCGACTTGATATTCTCTATATTATACTCACAGTCAGCCACTTTAATCTTCGGTGTCATGGCTGCTGCTCTTATATATCCGTCTTTCAATTTGCCCTCTCTTTCAATATATGTCTTTTCGTCAAACATTAAAATTATATCAGACTGGGTATTTATTTACAATAAAGGTCACAAAAAAGTCACTTTTGATTATATTGTCCATAAACAAGTGTTACACCGTTTTCCTGCTCTTTAGGTTCATTGCACCCTGTCAGTGCTGATATCATGCTTATAATAACCACCAAAGCCAATAATCTTGCTGTCAGCTTTTTCTTTATTCCATCTTCTAACATAAAAAGACCTCCACTTATTCATAAATCTATTATGAACCAGTGGAGGTTTTATTATACTTTAAATGTGCTTATTCAATTACGGCTGCACTAACCTTTATTACTCTGTGTCCAGCTAAGAGCTTATTCTCAATCTTATAGAATGCAACTACCTTAAGAGGCTTGCCATCTTTAGAAACAAACTCCTGTACATAGCTTACATATCTCTTATCTATGAACTTTTCTCTTAACTCTGTTATTACTTCCTCATACTCAACGCTTGGTACGAACTGCTTAAATACAATTCCCGCCTCAAAATCATCTTCTGTGTATCCAAGAAGCTCTGTAAATCCATCATCAATATCAATAATCTTACCGCTTCTCATCTCCATAGAAAACTGTGTAAAAGGAATTGCTTTCATTACTTCTGCCATAATTATTCTCCTTATCCGTGAAAACTACTTAGAAAGTGTTGCAAGACGCTCAGTTACCTGCTCAAGCATCTGTGTATATTTTACCAGCTTTGCCTTCTCTTCGTCAATCTTTGCCTGAGGAGCTTTTGATGTAAACCTCTCATTGTTAAGCATTCCGTTACATCTCTTGATTTCTCCCTGTAATCTGCCTTCCTCTTTCTTAAGTCTCTCTATTTCCTTGTCGATATCAACAAGCTCTGCGAAAGGAATATAGATAACAGCATCCGGTATAACTGTTGAAACAGCATCATCTGGAATTCCAGCCTTGTCAGCCTGAACCTTAACCTCGCTTGCATATGCAAGTGTTCCAAAGAAGCCAAGTGAATTGTTAAATATGTTCTTAACATCTTCACTTGCTGTAACAACATATACAAGTGCCTTACGGCTAGGAGCAACATTCATATCTGCACGTAAGTTTCTTATATTACGGACAGCTTCCTTGATTGTCTCAATAGCCTTCTCCTCTGCTGCGAAATTGTTAGTTTCATCATATACAGGCCATGAAGAAATCATGATTGACTCTTCCTCATCCTGAATATTGCAGAATATTTCTTCTGTAATGAATGGCATATATGGATGAAGCAGCTTAAGTGCATCTATAAGAACAGTCTTTAATGTCCAGATAGCTGCTGTCTTTGTCTCGTCTGCATCATTGTAAAGTCTTGGCTTAACCATCTCAATATACCAGTCACAGAATTCTTCCCAGATGAAGTCATTAAGCTTGGCAACAGCGATACCAAGTTCGTATTTTTCCATATTATCTGTAACTTCTTTGATAAGTCCATTCATCTTAGAAAGAATCCACTTATCAGCATCAGTTAAGTTAGCAGGTCTTTCATCTGTAGCCTTAATCTTGTTATCAGGATCATTCATCATGATAAATCTTGAAGCATTCCATACCTTATTGGCAAAGTTACGGCTAGCCTCAACTCTTGACCAGTAGAAACGCATATCATTACCAGGTGCATTTCCTGTGATAAGAGTGTATCTTAATGCATCTGCACCATATTTATCAATAACCTCAAGCGGATCAATACCATTTCCTAATGACTTACTCATCTTTCTTCCCTGGTCATCTCTTACAAGGCCGTGGAATAATACCTTGCCAAATGGCTTCCTGCCCATATGCTCATAGCCTGAGAATATCATTCTGATTACCCAGAAGAATATAATATCATATCCTGTTACAAGCACATCTGTAGGATAGAAGTAGTCAAGTTCAGGTGTCTTATCTGGCCAGCCAAGTGTTGAGAATGGCCATAATGCTGATGAGAACCATGTATCAAGTGTATCAGGATCCTGTTCAACATTAGCACTTCCACACTTAGGGCATGTGCATACCTTATCTCTTGAAACAGTCATTTCTCCACAATCCTTGCAATAGTATGCAGGAATTCTGTGTCCCCACCAAAGCTGTCTTGAAATACACCAGTCTCTGATATTGTCTGTCCAGTTATAATATGTCTTATCCATAGAAGCAGGGATAAGTTCAATATCACCATTCTTAACGCCTTCAACAGCAGGCTTGATAAGCTCGTCCATCTTAACGAACCACTGCTGCTTAATCATTGGCTCAACAGTTGTCTTACATCTGTCATGAGTACCAACATTGTGTGTATGGTCTTCAACTCTTACTAAAAGTCCAAGTGCATCAAGGTCAGCTACCATAGCCTTTCTTGCTTCATATCTGTCCATGCCTGCATACTTGCCGCCAAGATTATTAATTGTAGCATCATCATTTAAAATGTTAATCTCTGGTAAATTATGTCTCTTACCAACCTCAAAATCGTTAGGGTCATGTGCTGGAGTAATCTTAACTACACCTGTACCAAATTCCTTATCAACATAAGGGTCTGCAATAATAGGTATTGTTCTGTCTGTAAGTGGAAGTTCAACTTCCTTTCCAACAAGGTCTGTGTATCTTTCATCATCTGGATTAACAGCCAGGGCTGAATCTCCAAGTAATGTCTCTGGTCTTGTTGTTGCAATCTCAACATATCTTCCCGGCTCTCCAACTACAGGATAGTTGATATGCCAGAAGAATCCGTCCTGCTCCTCATGTTCAACCTCTGCATCAGAAAGAGAAGTCTTACATACCGGACACCAGTTGATGATTCTGGAACCTTTGTAAATATATCCTTCGTTATACAATTTGATGAATACTTCTTCTACCGCCTTGGAACATCCTTCGTCCATTGTAAAACGCTCTCTGTCCCAGTCGCAGGATACACCTAATTTTTTAAGCTGTCCCTCGATCGTTCCGGCATATTCTTCTTTCCACTGCCATGTTCTTTCCAGGAATTTCTCTCTTCCTAATTCTTTCTTGTCAATTCCTTCTTCTTTTAACTGGTTTGTAACCTTAACTTCTGTCGAGATAGCTGCATGGTCTGTTCCCGGAATCCAGAGTGCATTGTATCCCTGCATTCTCTTATAACGGATCAGAATATCCTGCAGTGTATTATCAAGGGCATGTCCCATGTGAAGCTTACCAGTAATGTTCGGTGGCGGCATTACTGTGGTAAATGGTTTCTTACTTCTGTCAACTTCGGCGTGGAAATATTTGTTATCACACCATTTTTCATATAACTTTGCTTCAATCGCTTTGGGATTGTAAGTCTTTTCCAGGTTTTCGCTCATAGTTTCCTCCTCATTTCACACTTTTTTCACATTTTTTTATTACATGAAAAAACCCTTTACATTACGTAAAGGGCGATTGTAGTCGCGGTACCACCTTCATTATACAGGAAAACTCTTCCCCATATATCTCATCTTATTCTTTAACGGGAACGACTCCGGGATGAACTACTACCGTCTTATCTTATGTCTCAGGTTCACTCATCCGGCTCCGAAGCTACCTTCCTACGTCTCGTATTCCTTAAGTGTCTCTCAGCCGATGGATCACTCTCTCTGGTATGGACGAACTTACGTGTACTCCTCTTCATCAATGCCTTTACGTATAAACTACTGAATATGATAGCCATCGAATCCCCATTTGTCAAGGATTTTAGGGATTTTTCAGAAACTCTTAAGGAGTTACACCAGGCCGAAACATTTCATGATGAAAAGCCATCCCGTCAGGGTAAATGCGCTGCACATGGTCGTCAGCATCACTACACTGGAAGACAGTACTCCCTCATGTCCCATATTTTTTGCCATGACAAAACTGCTGACTGTCGTTGCCGAGCCAAGCATGACTAAGATTGCAATTAGTTTTTCTCTTCGGAATCCGATTACAACTGCAAGCGGCATGAACACTGCTACAAATCCCACTAATTTGATAAATGCGGCGATCACGGTCGGTTTGATCTTGCCAAACGCTTTCTTAATATCAAAGGTTGCTCCCATTGCCATCAGTCCCATCGGTGTTGCTACGCCGCCGATACTGCTGACCGCTTTATGTAAGATCACCGGCAGCGGAAGTTTCAGCGCTGACCATAACAGACCTGCTGCAATACCGATGATGATCGGATTCGTAATGATACCGGTCAATGTTTTTTTGAGCAGTGCTTTATCCATACCATTTTGTCCCGGTTTGAAAAACGACAGCACAACCACCGCCATAATATTATAAAGCGGTACACTTCCTATGATCATAAGTGGTGCCTGTCCGGAATTACCATAGATATTCTGGATAAATGCGATTCCCAGAAGCGCCGCACTGCTTCTGTACGCTCCCTGGATGAATTCTCCCTGGATGCTTCTGTCTTTCAACAGGCAGGAGATTCCAATTGCGATCGTGATACTGATCAATGTAATAATAAAACAGAAAATTACGAATTTCGTATCCCACGCTTCCTTGATATCTACGACCGCCAGATCGCCGAATAATAATACCGGCAGTGGTATCCGGAAGACGAATTTGTTCATCTTATTGGCAAACTCTTCGTCCATCCACCCAATCTTATTGAAAAACAGTCCCAATACCATCATTAAGAAAATGGGAACTGTTGCATTTAAACTAAACACCAGATTGTCCATTATACTATATCCTCTCTTGCTTTGATATCAGAAAATATCTGACTCCTTATTCCAGATATTTTCTGATTTCAAAATATGCTTCATAGAGCTGCTCATACGATGTTCTGCAGTTTGCCGGACTGGTGGATGGTAACCCGATTGCCATAATCCCAGTCTTCGGATAACAGAACTTCTTATATAATTGGAACGCTTTCGTTCCCGTCGTAAAGATTGCTTTGATATCAGCACATTCAAGTATCCTGCTCATATCATTCGGCTGTGGATTGCGGATACTGCTGTCATCTGCTCCTTTGATATCACATCCCGCCAACACATCCCATACTGCAATACCATTTCTTAATGCAAATGTAATCTTATCTTCTCTTGTCTCCGGATACGCTTCTCCACAGACATCCGATACAACTTTCCAGAATCTGTTTCTTGGATGGCCGTAGTAGAAGCCGACTTCACGGGATTTCGGAGACGGCATGGTTCCGAGCATCAGGATTTTGGAATGTTCATTGTAGATTGGTTCGAAATTGTGGATGATATGTTGTGTTTCCATGTCTGAATCAGCTCCTATTTTTCAATCTTTAATGCAGCTTTACATGTCTTTTTATAACATGCAATTCCATACTTCAAAATTTTGGATTTTTATCTGTCATCTTTCCAGCTCACGATCAGCCCTGCAAGCAGGAATACCACTCCTGCTCCGGCAAAGATACATCCCATCCAAAGGAATGCCTTCAGATTCACATCAATCGTACGTCCAAGTATTCTGTCCGTCAGTAAGCTGAGTACCTTATTTCCCATAAATCCGATTCCCGGAGCAAAGATAATACCGCAGATCAGACCTTCTACACCAAGCGAAAAGAGACCTCTGTATCTTGGATAGCCCAGTAGAATCGTCAGAACCGCAAGAATCAGGATTGCTGCTCCCGCTGCCACCCGGCACGGTATGGACAGTAATACAGTATAAAGCTTTACAACCTTTCCCTGTACCGTACTGGTATCATTCATATTATCATACAGGTTTGAAGCATAGCTGTTCAGCACATCCTGCACGTCAACCAGTTCTTCTTTCAACTGCTGTTTCATCATTGACAGCATATCGTCACTTAATTCCGGATTCGTATCCTTAATTTCCTGCATACTGTCATCCAGAATCCGATTCAGTTCTTTTGTTACATCTACGTCTTTGTACGCTTTTCCGCTGGAAAGATCCTCTGTTATCTCGTTCATGACCTTTTGTGTGATTGCCTGTACTTCTCCGTTTTTCTCGATCTTGTTCTGTATCTTTGCGATCCATTCCGTATCATCCGCTCCTGCATAACCGAATACCGCATCCATCATCCGGTGTGAAATTGCAGTATCGACTCCTGCCTGACTGATTGCATCCACCAATACCTTTTTCGCCAGAAAACTTGATCCCAATACCGTTACACTTATGATAAACAACAGTCCGATCAGTACATTTAATATTCTTTTGCCGATTCCCATAATTTGTTTCCTTTCCTTTTTATTTATGCTGCCACACTACATTCCAAAGTTTCCAATGAATTTATTGTCTACTCTTATTAATTAGTATGATATACTATATGGAGATGATTATCAACAACCAGCAATTAAAGGACAACTATAAATGAATACAGATAACCAAAATCAAAAAAGTTTCATTGATAAATTACACAAGGAACATACACTTACCAAAGAAGAATGGATCACACTGATCGAGGGACGCACTCCGGAACTTTCCGAATATCTCTTTTCCCTGGCACGCAAAGAGCGCCACCGCTATTACGGACACGACGTCTACGTGCGCGGACTGATCGAATTTACCAACTATTGTAAAAATGACTGTCTCTACTGCGGCATACGGAAAAGCAATGGAAACGCACACCGGTATCGTCTGTCAGAAGAAGACATCCTGAATTGTTGTAAAGAAGGATATGACCTTGGCTTCCGTACCTTTGTCTTGCAGGGTGGAGAAGACGGATATTATACAGATGAACGTATCATCCATCTGATCCGGATGATCAAAGAACAATATCCCGACTGCGCCATCACCCTCTCCATCGGTGAAAAATCAAAAGAAAGTTACCAGGCTTACTTCGATGCAGGCGCCGACCGTTATCTTCTGCGTCATGAAACTTATAATCACGAACATTACAGACAGCTTCATCCATCAAACCTTAGTCCCGGCCACAGACAGCAGTGTCTGCGTAACTTAAAGGACATCGGTTATCAGGTCGGCTGCGGCTTCATGGTAGGATCGCCTTATCAGACACCGGAATATCTGGCGGAAGATATGCTTTTCATGAAAGAACTGAATCCACACATGATTGGAATCGGTCCGTTCATCCCACACCATGATACCCCATTTGCCGGAGAAGCTGCGGGAACACTGGAGCTTACCTTATATATGCTTGGTCTGATTCGTCTGATGATTCCAAAGGTTCTGCTTCCGGCCACAACTGCACTTGGAACCATCCATCCGAAAGGACGTGAACTCGGAATCCTTGCCGGAGCCAATGTCGTAATGCCAAATCTCTCACCGACGGAAGTCCGGAAAGATTATCTTCTATATGATAATAAGATCTGTACCGGAGATGAATCCGCCCAGTGCAGACATTGTCTGGAAATGCGGATGAAATCCGTTGGATATCAGGTTGTAACAGACCGTGGAGATTCCCTGAATATTTAATCATTGAAACAATACCGCAGATTCATACAGTTTTAACATTTTTATATGGTCAGCTTTACACATAGCTGTCAGAAAGCGAGGAATACATCATGAGTTTAAACAGCACACCCTCTTCAGAACGTACACATATCGGAATCTTTGGCAGGCGTAATGCCGGAAAATCAAGCCTGATCAATGCACTTACCGGACAGAATCTGGCAATCGTATCCGATGTACGCGGAACCACGACCGATCCGGTGTTCAAAGCCATGGAACTACTTCCGCTTGGTCCGGTTGTCATGATTGACACTCCAGGTCTCGATGACACAGGAGAACTCGGAAAACTTCGTATCCAGAAAGCCTATCAGGTCTTGAACAAGACAGATATTGCTGTACTTGTAGTTGATGGAACCACCGGAATCACCCCACAGGACAATGCAATTCTTATACGTATACAGGATAAAAAAATTCCTCTCCTGCTCGTCCTCAATAAAGCTGATCTGGTATCCGAACATGTACACCAGGAAATGATCGTATCCACACACCTGAAATATAAGATTCCTCTGGAAAATATTCTGTGGACCAATACCACAGAACATCTTCATATTCATGAACTGAAGGAACGGCTCGGATCTCTGGTTCCTTCTGAGGATTCTTCCAGATTCATTGTGCGTGATCTTGTAAAACCCGGGGATTTTGTCGTGCTGGTGGTTCCGATCGACTCGGCGGCACCAAAGGGAAGACTGATTCTTCCGCAACAGCAGACGATCCGTGATCTTCTCGATGCCGGTACAACTGCCATTGTGGTAAAAGAGACGGAACTTAAGAGTACTCTGGACTCACTGGGCAAAAAACCTGCGCTTGTGATCACCGACAGTCAGGCATTTAAAGAAGTTGACAAAGATACACCTTCTGATATCCTTTTAACTTCATTTTCTATCCTTTTTGCAAGATACAAGGGAAATCTGGAAACCGTTGTCAGAGGCGCACGTGCATTAGACACACTGGAAGACGGAGATACCATTCTGATCAGCGAAGGCTGCACCCACCATCGTCAGTGTGACGATATCGGTACTGTCAAACTGCCTCGCTGGGTATGCGAATATACCGGAAAAGACGTGTCCTTTGAATTTACCAGCGGAACCGAATTTCCTCTGGATCTGACCCGATATAAGATGATCATCCATTGTGGTGGATGTATGCTGAACGAGCGTGAGATGAAATACCGCCTGAAATGTGCCGATGATGCAGATATCCCGATCACAAATTATGGCACTGCGATTGCATACATGAAGGGAATTCTGGAGCGGAGTATCGAGATATTCCCACAATTACGAAAATAAACGAACGCTTTATATATAAAGGAGATTTTTATGCAGATCAGAAAAGCGACAATGAATGACCTCCCGGATATCCTTGCAATCTATGCCTATGCCCGGGAATATATGAAAGAACATGGAAACCCTGACCAGTGGAAGGACAACTATCCTCCGTTAGAACTGACTACACAGGACATCCGTTCCGGCTGCTTACATGTCTGTATCATCCGGGCAAATGACCGGGAACGGATTGGCGGTGTATTCTATTTTCATCCGGAAGAAGATCCCGATTATCTGAACATTGACGGTTCCTGGTTAAATTCCTGCCCTTATGCCGTTGTTCACAGAGTTGCCACAGCACCGGACACGAAAGGCATTGCCACCTTCTGCCTGAACTGGGCTTATGAACAGTTTCCAAATATTAAGATTGATACACACGATGATAATATCCCGATGCAGCATCTGCTCGCCAAATTAGGCTTCACATGCTGTGGGCATACTACATTGAAAAGCGGTGATAGCCGCCTGATCTATCAGAAAACTGAATAAACTCAGCAGAACAGCAGTTACACAGGGATAATTTTTTGGCTTTTACTGTGCTAACACTTTCTCAACCTCTTCTATCGGAAGTCTTATTACTCACTTTAGATTTCCTATAGATTATCTTAAGATTTTTCATATTTTCTTTAGCTCTATAACACAAATTAGAAACATTTACCATGTATTATATAATCATCAACAACAAAGAAGTCACTCAGGTATCAGAAATATGAAGCAACTTTTATCTGGTCTGGCTTCGCCTAAAAAAACCTTCGGTTATTTAATAAAAGACAACAACCGAGTTTATATATATCATTTTTCTTTTTCATAACTTTTTTCCTTTTGGGCATCCGGTATGGATGCCCATTTTTAATACTGGCATACGGACAAGTATCTGCTATTCTTTATTCTTTTCCAGCGAATAACTCTCTATTTTCACTTTCCTGTTTAAGATTCCCTTCTCCCAGATCATCAGATGAATCTGATAACCGATACTGTCTTTTGCAATCTCGAATGGTTCTTCTCTTAAAATAACAGAATCTTTTCCTTCCTTTTGCAATTGCTGTATTGTTCCGGCACTGCAGGATAACAGCAGTAATTAAGCGGCGGAAAATCCACCAGCATCGCAAGCTTTCGTTCCTCTGGTGTACAGTATTCCCCTCCCAGATAATCATACTTGTCTCTCATGATTGCCAGACGGTATTCCAGCTGCCGCAGATATTCATAATCCTTCATCCAGAAATGTCCGATCTCCCCATAATTATACAGATGGACATCTGTCAGCAGATCTTCGAAAAATATCGTGACGACAGAATCTCCCTGATGAACCACAAGAATGTACTCCGTATCTTCAAAGCTTATCGATGTCGATATCTCTCCTTCATAGTCCGGTCTGTATTCCCCTGTCATTCTGGCATTGTGAAATACAAGAAAGCTTTCCACCGCATCATTCATCAGATATACCAGTCGGATATCCGGTTGCCCTGAAATTGATTGCTTCGGAAAAATCAGCTCAAACTGTTCCTGCTCTAGGAGTTCTTGCAACATTACAAATGCATCCACTATTCTTTCTCTCCTTCATTCGCCTCTTCAACCACAACTTCCGGTTTCACTTCCCCATGATCTTCTACATAATCAAATCGCAATACCGCCTGCGGCCAGTTCAAACTGATTCTTGCATTTTTCTGCTTTTCTTTTCCGGCTTTCCGGATTAGCTCCAGAAGTTCTTCCAAAACAGCTTTCGTCAGATAACCGCCCCGCCAGTGAAACGTAAATACTCTTCCTTTTTTTGCGGTCTGTAATGCTCTTTTATATACATCTTCTGTCTTTGTAAACGACAGTTTCTTCTCTTTATAATAGAAATGCTCCCCATCTTCGCACTTTGGTGCCGGAGCGATCAGCGGCTCATGATCTCTGAAAATGCTTTTGTCATCCAGGTTGAAATAGTCGTAACGGATTTCTTTTTTGTCATTTCCGAGTGTATTATCAAATGTCGCATCCAGATGATAATAATTTCCACCAATTCTCACAATGTTCCAAGTATGACGGTATTTGATCCCTTTCTCCGGATTGTTACCGCAGACTGCGATCATACACCAGATCCCGAGTGCATCGCACAGCACTTTCACTGATTTTGCAATTCCTTCACAGACCCCGACACCCTGTCCGAGCGGTCCGATGATCTCATGGGAATATGACTTTTTTAATTTATCATAGTGTACATTTTCACAGATGAAATCATGTACATATTTTTCCTTTTCCCATTCGGATTTATCTTTTACCGGTCTTGCGAGCTTTTCTACTCTGGACTTCAGTGCTTTCTGATGTTCCTTTATTTTGTTTTTATCAAATAAATATTCCGGGATAAAAATGAAATTGGGCGAATCCGGATAATACTTGTACTTATACCCGGTTGCCCAGAAGATTTCCGGATGATCCAGACGCAGGCGGAAGAATACATTATAAAGTTCCTCCGCCTCCATTCCTGGAATCTGTATTGAATCTGAGATTTCAAGCAGTCCCTGCCGGATGGCATGATAGGCTGTCTGCTGTACTTTGTTCATCTTGCTATAATAATATGGTTCCACGATCATCTCTCCATTTTTATCTTTTTAAATCTGAACCCATTATAGCAAATTTTCACATATTTTGTATATTTCATATCCATTATGTATTTTGTAGCGGTTGTAAATTTTATATAGATTCTACATTTTTCGTCGCCACAATATCCACACCGGTACCGGCCACATCCTTCACCAGTACATCTCCGATATGTACCGGTGCCGGAACTTCCACACTCTTCAGTGCTTTCACACATTCAAAGATTTTTCCTTTCGGAATATCTTCCTTTGTCTTCACCGATACCATATCCGCATCACCGCCGGATACTCTTACCGTAGAAGTTACGATTCTGGTCGGATTAGTCACTTCTTTTCTTGCATATACGTCTCCTCGTTTGCATGTATTTCCTGTTACACTGATCACTTCGCCGGCTTCCATTGTCACGATCAGAGGGCAGCCCATCGGACAGCCGATACATGTCAGTTCTCTCGTTG
>ENA-OPCV01001233-OPCV01001233.1-human-gut-metagenome-genome-assembly--contig:-NODE-1233-length-19734-cov-2.218964_pt1 | contig 19734 bp, 33 predicted proteins | sample MGYA00241257_ERZ501494 | MGnify/ENA primary metagenome ERZ501494 (study PRJEB25962, sample SAMEA2042618) | human gut metagenome | biome: human gut; feature: human-associated habitat; material: faeces...
GCTTTTCTCGCAGTAGCCATAATTCTGGAAATTTCACAAGATGATTTTGCCTTTCTGATTTTACGAACTACCTCATCGCCGTATCTCAGATCTTTTGCGGCCTTAATAGCTTCTGCTTTATAATGAACACCTCGATTACTTTTTGATTCTTTATCTCTCAATGAGATCACCTCTTTTCAAAATTTTTACCCACAAATTTTGTTTCGTTGAATTTTTTCTTTTCTTTCAAAGCTCTGGCAATAGCCAAATCAATTCCAGATTTAGATTTTAAATGGTAATAATACAAATCCGTAAATGGAGTATTCAATCTGTCAATCCGTCCAGCTGCCTGCTGCATGACTTTATAAGAGTAATTCTCAGAAAAAAATACAATCGTATCTGTTTTGATACAGTTCCATCCTTCAGCGCCAGCGTTGTACTGTACAAGATAAACCCAACTATCGCTATCTGGTATTTCCTGATGTTTGTGTCCGTTCCATTCAGCTACGTCGACCGGAGTTTCTTCAAACAGAGTTTTCAAAATATCCAATTCATAGTCGAAATTATAGAAGATAATCATCTTCGGATGCTTCTCGAATAACTCCATGAGTGCGGTCTGTCGAGAAATATCACTGTTTACTATCTTTCTCCAGACATAACAAAGACCGCCAGCATTTAGAATAGGTTCGTTTTTATATGGATCCCATCTATCTCTGCCAGCAACCTTATAGGTCAAAATATCATAATCAACAAATACATCCTCGTGTTTTGCTATAGTTTTTCGCTTGAAATCCATATCTACAAGAATTTTGTTACGAAGTCTGATAAGTCGTCCTGTGTTATAATAGCCATCGATTTTAGGGAAGTTCGTAACAACTCGACTATAGATAACGTGGTTACTCGTGAAATCTGTCTTATTTTTAAAGAATCCATTGGCAATAAATACGGGGACATAATCCATCCAAGTATCTCCAGGGGTAGCTGATAGCAAAATCCAGTTATTAGCCTTAGCGATTTTCAGAAACGCTTTCACCCAAGCTCCCGATCCGACGACACGCTGTTCATCAAATATAAAGAAAGCATTTTTTACTTCCTTATACTTGGCGATATTGTTCCACGAATCTACCACTACTTTGTTTTCATACAAGTTTATTTCTGGATTTGTAGAGAGCAGGAAAGGCGTTAATTCGCCTTCCCACTCTTTTGTGTCCCGTTTGCGAGCAGTTGTGATTATGTATAAATCCTGAGGAGGATCATTCATCGGAACATATTCTGAAGAATATAAATCTCCATCCTGCTCTTTATAGTAGTAACCAATGGATGTACGAGACTTCCCACTACCTACACCACCACAGAGAATCTTGCCATTTTCCAAATTCTCAATAGCATCGAGTTGATAATCGCGCAGATTAAGCCACGACAAAATATCACCTCTTTAATATTCATGAGGAAACAGAATAGTCGTTACGCTTCTGTCCCACTCTGTAATAATCCAGATGGTTGTATCATCGTTATACTTATACACAGCAAGAATACGTTTACCTTCAACAACTGAAATATCATTCTGTTCTCTGTCTTCTTCGCAGGTATCGCCCCAGTCACCTTCAATATAGCGACCAAGACTGCGATTTACGAAAGTTGCAAATGTTCTATCATCCCTGTATTTATCGCGTACAGCGATTGTCATTACAACCTTACCAAGTTCGAATTTGCTCATACTGCTCTCTCCTTTCATTGTATGTCACGTAATTTTTACCAGGGTTCTTCTTCAGGTGCTTCCTGTTCAGCGTATTTAGCAGCAAATCTGCTTTCTGCAATTGTTACATATAGTTCTTTCACATATGCAGAATATGCAGGAGCTCCGCCTCTCTTGCTGCCGTAATCATAAGGATTGATTTCCAGGTCGACATAGATAATGTCGGCAGTATCGAGTCTACCAACAGTATCCTCGTCAAGGTGAATCATGTTTTTGCCTTTCTTCAGAACTACAACCGGAGGCTGAGCAGAATCGTAATTCAGCTTAACCTGCACATAATATCTGGAGTCTTCTGTTTCATCATAAGGCTGCTTGATCTTAATGTTCCAGCCGTCGTTGATCAGTTTCTGTGCCGTTTCTTCATCATCGATGAAAACACAGAAGTTGCGATTGCCTTTTTCGTTATACTGCTGTTCTCTGCCAGAGAAATTTTTCCAGAAGATTTCAGCATCTTCAATACACAGTGTTGGAATTCTTTTATAAGCCATAATTATGCTCCTTTCAAAATATCAATTAAAATGGTAACTCTGTTTCATAAATAGGTGCTCCGTTTTCGTCGTATTCGACACCCATATATGGATCGTCTGATACGAACCATTCGAAATCACCAAGATTAGAAATAGCATCAATAGCGCCAATTACGAGATTATCGTAATAAGACCTATCAATGTCGTTTTCTTTATTTAATGTCTGAACCATCTCTGCTTCAAGCCAACGATAGCCGTCAGCGCCTGTCGCAGATGCGTAAGTGGAAATATCATTGTGAGGATCAACGCCTGATTCCCGAACAAGAATCCCGCCTCCACAACCGGGCTTAATCGGACAGAATGAGCCAACTCGTCCTACGAAGTGGTAATCATGTCCTTTAGCAATTAACTCATCAAGTTCTTTGATTCTAGCAATCGTTTTATGTAATGCCGAATCAAAACCTGTAGTCATGTTATTGAGCTTGCTCTTTGGATTGCGGATTTCCTTGCTCAGTTTTGCTCGCTCATTCTCGAGCATCGCGACATCTGGAAGATTTTCATTTGTGTCCAAGTACAGAGAACTTGTCACAGATTTTGTCTCACACATATCAGAGAAGCAAATATCTTCCTTACTGAACAACGTTTTGAATACGTATGGAACAGCAAACTGAGCACCAGTAGCAGTCCACTCGCCGCCATGCTTTGCGTTATCACCAGGAACATAACCATACAGCTCCTGACACTGTTCTGCCGTAGCGTATTTTGCGATATACACTGCATTATTAACCAGACACATACGCTCGTAGGTAGCTTCATGCTCGAACACATAGCCATATCTTTTACCAAAATCCATTACAAACTGAATAATTTCGGGTGTTGCATCCGGAATTTTGATGGAGTCCGTTTTGATGTGGGCGACACGGAAGCCTTTCTTCTTAACAGCTTCTTCCAGTTCAATCATGAAGAGTGCCCCACGCTTGGCTACAATATTATCCTTGTTTCTCTTATCTCTAAACGGATTATCAAATTTGGCTGCTGTCAACCCATACACCGCGTTGATTGCTGTCTTCAATGCGTTTGCAAGGTCTTTAGAAGTCATTTCACCATTCAGGACCTTCTGAATGTACGGTCTTAATTTGCCATCCAGCATGTTATTTACTTCTTCCCATGCTTCATGTTTGATGGCTACACGACCGTCTACAATCTCTTTGAATCTTGTTGTAAATTCAACACCAAACAGAACCTCTGCAAGTACACTATGCGGATGCATAGACATGACATCTAACAATGCGACCAAACAATGAATCGCGTGCATCGCATCGACATAACCGCCTTCTCCAACTTCGATTTCCTTATAGACGGATTTACCAAAGCTGTATTCGTATCCAGGGAAATATGGCAAAATACTCTCATCGTTAAACGGTATTTTAAGAACCTTGTTCTTGTTTAACCATTCTTCCATTTCTGGATCGATTGTTTTGACAGGTTCCGCCATATTTCTGTAATTGAATTGGCTCTGAGGTTTCTTATTGTTGCCAAAGATAATTCTCGTTGTCAGTGCATTTGTGGTGGCGTTGGGGTTCATGTCGGCTAAGTCTGACAGAATCAATCTCGCTGTCCAGTCCGCAGACAAATGATTAAACACTGCCTCAGTTGCCAGTACATCGTTGTCGCAATATTCTGCAACCTTCGGCCATAATTCCTCAGGTACAGGCTTGTCCCAAGGCAAACCAAGCTCCTGATGATGGATACCCAGCTCAATTTCCCATTTCTTCAGGCTCTTTTTATTCGGAGCCGAAGCAAAGTCATATACGTCCGTATAGGAAATATCATAGGCAGCAGAGAAGAACGCTCCATCTTTTTTATCGATAATACGCTTGGACAGGTCATACAACTGCTCATTGCTATAGCCCAGCATTCTTGCATATATCAGATGGTTATCGTATCTGCGGTTATTAAAGCCGATTAAATCGTACTGCATCAGCTGTTCGATGTCTTTTGGTGAGGGATTGATCATTCTCACAACTGGATTATTTTCTCCTTGAAGTTTCCAGTTCACGAGAAATAAATTAGGGAACACCTCAATGTCATAGAATACAATTCTAGGATCATTTGAAGCATTCCCTTCGAACATTTCCTCAGATTTGAATTTCATTTTACTAACCAGCTTAACGCAGTAGTCAGCCTGATTTGTACTATCCATAGCGAAAGAGAGAATATCACCTTCCATGTCCGAAACATCGTATTTCAAACCTTGTTCATAGGCTTTTTCCAAAACCATATAAATAAAATCTACACTCGGCTTTGTTGAAGCATGGACTTCTTTATTAAGGCCTTTCAGAATTGATGTTCTCAATGCCTTCTCGCTTTTTACGCCTTCAAAATTCACCATTTTTTTATCTCCTTTCAACGGCAAACCAGAGTTTATTATAGCGATTGGTAAGTTATTACATTTAGACAATTTACGTCTAAGCGAGCTTTTCCCAGTAAAAACCTTGATTTCGATATGTTCTTCATAAATTCGCCCCAGCAACGAAGGATCGCCGCCTGTGTAAATATAATGAAGATGAATACCTTCTCCGCTTTTGCTGAGCTCAGCGTAAGTCTGCGGCCATTTAGATGCCGCTTCCATATTCTTTTCGAAACACTTATTACCATTTTCGTCAGGAATATCAAAGTCAACTACGATGTGGTTTATATCGGTTGGCTTTGTATAGTGAAGTTTAGTTGTATCTATATCAGACAGCTTTGTCTTCACATTCTCCCATTTTTTATTAGGAATTTCTGTTACTGTTGTGGCATATTGAGCAGGCCAATCTTTGCAAACCTCATCAAAGATGGATTTCGTTTCAGTGAATTCGAGCCAAGACGGCTCTGCTTCTTTTTCCTCTATGTTGTTGCTGTTGGTACTCTCAAATTTATCGGTTCTAAAACCACAATAATAGTTCCTAACTCTGGAACCATCTTCAAGAGTGTACCTTTCTTTATATTCGTGAAAATAGTTCTTCAATTCTTCCCTAAATATCCTCAAAGATAACTGATAAGCAACTTTTGCATCTTCGCAGTAGTTCTTATACATTTCCCATGCGATTTTCATTGTTGTACCGTCCTCTTTCTTGAAGATATGATAAGAGTCAACTACGAAATTATAGAAATCATTCGAAGCATCCATCATCTTGATAGGAATATACCCGTCATAATAGTTCGGGTTTTCCAGATAGATATCCAGGCAATGCTGCGCGATAGCTCCCAATTCAAATTTGATTTGTTTCATTATTTTGTCATATTCCTTCTGACTTACTTTATTACCAGAAGGAGATACATCAATCAATCTACGAATCAGCCCTGATTTTGCATCCGTGATTCTTACTGGTTTGTTTGTCCCCATAAATAAGAAACACTTAAATCTGTTTGTGTAAGCAGATTTGAATTTCTCATTTACAGTCATCAATTCATGAGAAACCAAACTATTCAGTCTGGTATTATCCTCAATTCTTGATAAATCACCGTCATGCTGAATTGCTACAAGAGGATTGCATTTAAACGGCTCCAGCGCAAAAGAATTATTCGAGGAGCCCAGTGCTTTTGCATCGAAAACAGAATAATATCCTTCGAAAAGCTGCTGGATAATATTCAGAATTGTAGATTTACCTGTACCGGCTGAACCATACAACACCATAAACTTCTGCAGATGCTTAGAATCTCCAGATACAATGGAACCAATCGCCCATTCAATTTTATGCCGTTCTTCTTCGGTATACAGAGTTGAGATCAATTTCTCGTAAGCATTGATATTCCCCTTCTCCAACGGATAAGGAAGGCGCTTACTTGCATAATCTTTCTTATTTGTCTCTGTATTCGAGAATATCAATTTTTCATCCAGCATAGTAAAAGAATCTCGCTGCTGTCGCTGACAGTATTTATGCCAAGTATCAATTATTCCTGTTTCAGAATCCCACATATGAAGAACTCTGAAATGGCCATCAAATCGTTGACTGTTTTCCTTTGCATAGTTGTCAAGCTCACGGTCGATAAGGTCTATTACATCCTGCTCATCTGTAGACCATAACCCTCGTTCCTCAATCCAGACGGCATAGAAATCACCGCCTCGAATCATTAGATCGGAGCTCTTACCAACTTTGAATTTAGGATAGATTTCTATCATGCCACGCTTTGTAGAACGTGTCGAAACCATCAAAAAGTCAAACATTGATTATTCTCCTTCTTCTCTCTTTCCGCTTTTCTGTTCCTCTTGCATCTCGCAAATTTTCTTTGCAAGGACTTCCATTTTTGCATCCTGTTTTTTCTTGTTCTTCAGCATTGTATACGCCAAGCCACAAATCAAAAATGCAACGCGAGTATTGATTTTAGACTGCTGTTTCATATCACGCTTAATTGTTTGAATCGAAGCATCATTGCTTCGAATAGTTCCAAAAACGTAGCTGAGCATTTCTTCCATAAATATCACTCCTTCTTTAAAAAGCTTTCCTGTGTCTCAAATTTCCAGTCCTTAGGACCGTTAAACGTGAAAATGAATTCACAATTGTTATTGTGGCGAATTCGAATACAGTTTCTGCCATGAGGAAACCATACTTTGATTCTGGTTCCCCCATAGTTTGGAAACATTTTTTCGAACGCCTTAAGTATCTCTGTATGTGCCATTACCAGCCCTCCTTGAAAATATCTTGGGTATTTGTGAGATATAAATTCATCTGTATCCAGATTTCTTCACAGCGCATATCATGGTTGCTGCTAACTGTGAATAATCCACCAGAACCGTTTCTTGCATATTCCCTATGTAAGAATGTTCCAACTACATCTCTAACATATCCGCTGTCAAAATTGGAATCTGTCATATTGATGAGCTTTAAGCTTCTTAACATCTCCATAAACCACATACTGGTTCTGTCCCCAATATCTTGGTCTTCCATGATTTGCTCTTCGCGAATGGCTAAGGCCGCCATCATTTCCAGAACAGAACAAGGTCTGTCGTCCAGATAAGCAGCGACCATAGCATCATCGTAATCGTATTCATAGCAGAATCTATATCTCAAATCTGTGCCGTCATCTGCCCGATTTGCATCCATCGCAATCAAATACTCAAACGATACAGAATGAAGATACCAGAGGAGTTCCCGGTAAGACTTATGACTGTCAATCACTTTTTCATAGAGCCAGTCAAAATATAATTTATTAAGTCTTTCCCTTGTCATATTTTCTCCTTAAATTTTAGGTCTTTTTACCTGATGGTATTTTCGCTCATCCATCAGGATCTCATAATCGCATCTCCGCTCATCATTACGAACATAAACTGAATCTTCTTCATACTGTCCGAACATGTTCAGCGAATCTATTCCAACGATTCCGTCCACATCATCCACGATGTTATCATCTTCGTCAGTAAGTACGCCATCAGCATAATATGTCAGACTGACTTTTTCATAATCGTACAACTCGCCAAACTCTTCTGGCGTAATTACATGAGGGCTGCAATTCTTCTTTACATTGCTCTGCCCCATTTTTGTATCTCCATATTTCTGCTCCTTGATGATCTTTTTTGCATTTTCCAATGCCTCTTCATCGACTTCTTCATCTTCTTGCTCTTCGCAAATATCATTCTCGGAAGCTGTTGCTTTGTCGACTTTTTTATCTATTCTTCGCATAGATTGAATTTCTTCATCCATACGCTTTTCATATTCGTTCTTGGAAATAGTCCAGGTAACAATTGAACCGATTGCTGCGCCTACGATAAATCCAATAATCGAATTATTCTTACTCATAATCGTTTTCCTCCTCTTCTTCGGTTGTGAGTGTCATTACTGTAACTGCCAGTCCACCGAACAACGCTGAAACACTCAGCAGAATTCCACCAGTAATATGTCTTTTTCTTTTCGTATCGAGTAACTGATCGATCATATAAATCATATTTTCAAGACCGTCCATATTTACACCTGCTTTCCGCCATGCAATACAGCAATACCTCCTACAAAACAGAGACTCGCAATCCCTGCCAACGCGTAAGATAAAATATTTGTGATATTGTTCATACAGATGCCTCCTTAATAGCTTGAAAAATAATGGTTGCCTTCTTTTAGTAATGGAGTTCCATAGGATGAATATTTTTCTGTTCTGAAGAAGAGACAGCTCGTATTTGTCCGAGATTTTAGTTCTTCTTTTACGAGATTTAAAATGTCATCTCTAACATAGCAACGTTCGATTCTTCCGTTCCACACAGATGTGAACTGACTTTTCTGATAGATAACTTCTCTACCACTATTGGGCCAATTTGGATGATCAATACGATTTAGAATCGTATCAATTACCAGGCGTTTTCCCAATTCAGATTCGCCCTCTGCTTCAGCCATAGTCACAAGCGAAATAAGATTCATATCTTCTTCTGACATCGGGTACGATTCTTCCTCTATTGGCTCGACTACAATTTCTTCAGCTTTTTCTTCTTCCTGTACTCGCTGCTCCACAATCGTCTCCGGAATAATCTCAGCATCAGTCTTGACATTGAAAAATATCAATGTGAATAACGCAGTCAGCAATAAGAACAAACAAATCCTAAATGTACATCTTAAAGTCATAGACCAACCTCCTTAAAATAAAAGACCACCCTTCAGTGATCTCTGAGGATGGTCGTCTGTGCTTATGCGAATGTTCTTTCGTGTTTCTTTGTTTTCATCAGCTCATAGATATTGCCGTCACAATTAAAATCAAGCGTGATGACTCTTTCCAGTCCGTTCGGGAAATCGGGGTTCTCTCTGAATGTTACATCGATATTAAAATCAACGAAGCCATCTCCCATATCCTCCTCGTATTCAGGTGTCCATACCCAGCCTGCCAACTGACCTTCTGGTGTCTTAGGCAAATCCAATCTTTCCAGAATTTCATTCAGGAAAATATGCTTGCAAGCTCTAAGCTTGTCTGTAGCATACTGCTGTTCAGATTTCAGGTACAACATCATGTAGTCAAGGTTATCGCTCCACCAGGAAACCATAGAGCTATCGATTACAAACTGTGTATAATCAGTAGCTGCGTTTGTATCTACCACTCCGACAGTCTTTTTGACTTTTTTCATCTTGCCGTCTTCATCTGTAATTGTTTCCTCAATCTTCTTAGCCTTGATGTTATATCTCAGCTCTTTATCAACATCAGCGCCAAAACGTTCCACAACACGACCTCTATATTCCTTGAATGCTTTAGATGTCGCCGTAAATGCTGCTGTAATTGCTGCATTTCGTTTTCTCATAATGTTATGAGATGTCAAGATACCCGCAATAGAGAAACCGCCGATAATTACTGCCGGCGCATAACATGCCATCAGTTTCATGCCAGTCTGAGCATAGATCAAAGCCACGTCTTTCTTTCTAACCTCGGGCGTGTAACCATGTTTTTCGCACAGTTCTGCGTCATCCGCCACCTTATGTACAGATTCCAGATTTTCTTTTGCCTCGTCCAAAATATCACAGGCTTTTGTCGTAGCTCTACAAGCCATTACGGTACTGCCAATAACGCCGATGATACCTGCTACAATCAGGATTTCAGCGTCATTAGATTTTACTTTTGTTTTGGCTTTTGTTGCTGCCATTCTAATTTTCTTGGGTGCTTTAAACTTTCTCATTTTATTTAACTCCTTTCGATTCTTTTTCTTTCAAATGATTGATCAGATGGTTAATATACCACTTTGCTTTTTCCAAGTCTTGGATGCCGTTCTTCTGATTCCAACGGCAAATATATTTGATCGCGTTTCCTGTATCGGTCGCTTCAATCCCGACCAAGTTTTCTGTAAATGCTTCGATCACATCGATTACTTCGATGCCTTTTTCAGACTGATAGTGATTAGGAGCTTTCACCATCTTGTCCTCTGTAAAATCACCATTTTTTTCGTGCTCGCTCATTTTCAATCCCCCAAATTCAATTTTCTTACTGACGGCATATAGATAAAATACTTATCAAATCGTTTTTTTGACACACGAACGCCATTCAAGCTATACCATCCATATTTAGTATCCGTATAGTTAATTTTTTCTTTATCGCTAACAAGTTTTTTAGCTTCTGCCACAGAGAGACGACCATAATGTCTTACGATATAAGAAATATCATTGTAAAAATTATCAAAATCAAATCTGTTCTCAAACTCAAAACGAACATTAAACAAATCATTCGTATCAGTTTGAAAAGCATCGTCGTTGCTTACCAAACTTTGTCCTTCAATAATTCTTTCCTGGACAACAATCTGACAACCGCATCTTGGACAATCAAAAGTATCAAAATGTCTACCTTCGGCTGTTTTGATAATTTTCCGTTCATTAGACCATGGCATGAACTCTTTTCCACAAACTTTACACGTCAATCTTTTGTCTTTCATTTTCATTCCTCCTCTCAGAATGTCACAATCCAAAGACATAATCTGATTGTTACCGTCAGAATAATAGTCACTAGGATTGCCATAAAACAAATAACCAGAAGATTACCTAAGAATCTTCCCAGCAGATTCGATAAGGTATTTTGTTTATTCATAGGAACAGGATATTTCATGCAGTTGCCTCCTCAATCCAATGGCAACGGTCTAGGCATACGAATTGTAAAACCGCCACCTCTTACACTTACCGTGTCAGCTCTTTCAATATTCTTCCAACCGTACTTATTATCTGTATAGTTAGCCTGTACGTTAGACAACTCATAGTAATCGGCAACAGTAGCAGTCCCATACCGTTCAATGATGTCGTCCATCATGCGCAGGACATCCAGAGCTTCGCCTCTTGTATCAAATATCAATTCTGCAAGTTCATAGCTGGATCTTGCGCGAACCTGATTATAATCTCTGCGATTATTTTTGTTATCGTAATAATCGCGATAGGATACTTTTGTGCCGTTTCTGCTGCCACCACGGCTGCCAGAGCGCTTTTCTCCAAAGAGAATAACATTGACCACGTCGCTGATTGTGTCCTTAAAGCAAGGAACAAGTACGTCTTCAATCATGTGAGATCTAACATCCTCAATGTCTTCGGGGATAATCAAATCTACCGCTTTTTGAAACAGTCCTTTTTTCTTTGTCCGTACCTTACCAGAAACAACAGGCTCTATTTTTTTCTTAGGCTCGTTTTCCTTCTTCTCATTTTCTTCTCTGTATTTGTGAGAATTGGGTTTTAATTCCTCCATTTTTCCACTCCTTTTCAGTAAAAAAGAAAAAAGAGAGAACGCCTGTAATAGACGCTCTCTCAAGCTTTGTTTATTTCTTCTCTTTGTCTTCATCAATTATTTCGGTTGCTGTTCCATCAATTGTTTCATCAACATGACTTTTTTTCTTTGCTTCCTTTGCAGCTTTCTTTTCGTCTTTCTTAGCCTGTTTTTCTGCCTTCTTCGCTTCACGCTTTTCTTTCGCATCGGATACAAACTCCGCAGCCTTCTCTTTTAAAGGTGTACCAAATTTTACGATTGCGCCACCAATCAGTGCGCCACCTAAAACCAGTCCTGCCTTCACAAGAGTGCCTGCCAGATTGCCATCTTCCTCGTAAGAGTCTACGTCAAATTCAATTTTCTCAGGTTCGACACAAGTAAGTTCACAAGATTCTACTGCATTGTTTTCGATTTCCTTTGTTTCAATGTTTTCAAATTCACTCATAATTTTAGCCTCCTAAAAGATAATAAAGTAATAATATAAACTGAGGGTTACCCCTCTCCATAATAGAATTTGTAAATTCTGCGGATTTGAGGGTTAGGTAAAGTCATAGAATGGCGGATTGATATGACGGATAACAATACAGGGTCTGTTATCGTTTGTGAGCTTCGTATCATAACTTAGTTCAATGTAAGCCGTATCAATATTCCAACCCAAGATTTCGCCAACATCTATAGGGTCCAAATTTATTTCCCAATAGAACTCGTTAAGAGTAATATACATTTCCTCTCGCATTCTACGATTCAAATCGTTGACATTTTTCTCCAGCTTTTGAACATTCGCATAAAAATAGCGTCCAGACATTGCATCGAAACACAAGTCATTACCGGAGCCAGTATCAATAACTTGATGCTGAGAAATTGGATTGGATTCTAATTTTTCCTGTGCAATCTCAGAATGAATCTCTTTCTCTTTTTCCTCTCCGATTTTTTCAATTACTTTGTGTCGATAATCTCTGAACGCCGTTTCAGATAATGAACATGCTGCAGCTAACGCTGTATATCGCTTTACCATTACTTTATTGCCCCAGATCAAAAGAGCAACAGAAACACTCCCAACAAGAATTGCCGGAACATAACATTTCCACGTTAACTTTACTGTTTCTTTAACCTCAACAATCTCTAATTCGGTTTCTGCTTTCTCTTCTTCCAGAATCTTTAAGGCTCTTGGTGTTGCTCTAACTGCAAGGATCGTGGATGTAATCATCCCTGCGATTCCTAAACCAGTAAAGATTTCCGGAGCATGATTTGATGTTTTTGTACGGACTGTTTTACCAATCCTCTTAATTCTCTTATGCATCTTTTTTCTCCTTTCCGTTTATAATGAACCAAACAAGAATATCCTCAGCTAATTCTTGAGCAACTTCAAATCGTCTGCCATACTCCCAATTCTCTTTATTGCCAAATACATCTTTGTTTTATATAAGAACATTTCTCGAATATAGTTCTCGACAATCAATTGTCCGTCCTTCTCAGGATTTCTTTTGATCCTATCCATTATTTCGTAGGCGGAGCACCGTCTGTAAGAATACTCCTCCAACAATTCTTTAGGAATTTGATCTACTGGAGTTGATAAATATCTATTTATGTACCGCAATACAAACGATGCTGTTAACCGCTCATAATACACTCAATACCACCTCCTCATTCATGCGTAACAAATGACATTATGTAAGATATCATCAGCAACCAGAATCGCAATGCTGAATATCATTTCCTGCCTGCTCCCTTCTTCTGAAATAGCCCAGTAATAACTCACTTTGTCGTAGTATTGCTGAACAATCCAACTCGGAAGATCTTCTGGATTGTCTAATAATAGCTGCAGTATTTCATTAGCAGCTGCTCGTTCATAGATATGCTCTTCCAAAATATCAGGCGGCCAATTCTTTCTTGGTTCGAAATAATTATCGCCAATGTATTGTATTAACATAGATATAGCCGATTCATTTTCAGGCAATCGCATCTGAATCACTCTTTTCTTTCGAGTTCATCACGCACAACTTCACGTACAAACTCCTCGCTTTCTTCTGCATCGAGTCTACTGTCAATGAATCTATCTGCGATATAAGGCAACGCAAGAGCAACCCCTTTGAGTAGCAGGCTTCCAAATTTAAGCCAAGTATTTTTGTTTTTCATATTTGTTCTCCTTTCAAAATATCAATACTCGAATTCGCATTCCATATAATCTGCCGTAGGCGCAAACGGCATCCAGATAATATACTCATCTCCTTCTAATTTGTGTTCGAAGTCAATCCAGTTAAGGTCGTAATCTATATCCATAGACCATCCAATAGAAGTGCCATATTCGATCGGTGGTGCTTGTAGAAATTCCAGCAACTCTTTAACGTCTGCATATCCTCTCAACGCATAGTTTCTGTTGAAATGATACTCGCCTAGAATCACCTGCTTTTCTGTAGATTTGAACCGCACATCAAACTCAGGAATATAGAACCAAAATTCTTTCTCGCCAAGTTCATCCGTTTTGTATTTACTTTTTTTATCTTTGATTTTCTCTCTATCTATGATGTCATTTGCATCTGCTCCGAATAATTCTCCAACTTTATCACGATGCTCGTTATACAACTTTTGTAACGCCGTATAAGCACCGATCATGGATGCCTTCTGTTTTCGGTTTAGAAAATCAGCGCCAAGTATGAGAGACATTGTAGAAACCCCTGTGATAACCGCTTTACTATAAGCTGGTGCGGCAACAGTCACTATCTCTACTTTTGTTAATCTATCACCCTTTTCCATTTCTGCCTCGTCCAACAATTCCCTGGCTTTAGGAACTGCTTGTGCTGCAAGAATGATGGTTGCAACGAATCCCACACATCCGCCAATCGTCATAATCGTTGTTGAGTTCCTCTTAACAAACTTGTTGGATTGACAATACGCCCTGTGTAACCGTCTCATTCTTTTCATAAAAATCCTCCTTTCTTAAATCTTAAAGTGAATACAAAACATAGGAGTCCTTGTAAGACTCCAAAAAGAATAGAGTAGGATTCGAACCTACAACTTACTGATTGAAAATCAGTCGCTCTCCCAGTTGAGCTATCTATTCTCCATAATACCCCATGTAAATTTTGCGGAAAGACAAGAGACTCTGTATCGAGCCTCCATATCTTCTTATTTCTTCTGTTTGTGTCTGGTTGCTATTTTCCATATAATCGCAATACACACAATTAAATCTGCCCCAAGCACGATTAGGAATATGCTCCCCGTGCCAAGAAGTAACAGCGCTATAATTGCAAGAATTGCAAGAATTAAAAATGTAATCATATAACCACTCCTTTCCATAATAGGGTTTGTAAAACTTGCGAAAAAAAAGAAAAGACCGAGCTGAAGCTCGATCCATTCCTTTTGGTACTCATTTATCCCAACTAAATCTGCCTTGGTTGCATGGTACACTGTCTAAGTAGTCTTCATTTTCTTTTTCAGGTAAATCCTTTTCCGATTCCTTACTCCAGCCAAATAACTCGAATAAACCCATCTTCCACCAAGTATATGCTGTACAGATAGCACTAACTACCATACTCACACCTACAAGTTTCAAACAGCCTCCCCAAGTAATAGGTTTGCTGAGCCAAGTATTCTTTTTCATAATATAAAACTCCCTTCTTAAAATATAAAGTTTTCTACTCCATAATACCCCATGTAAATTCTGCGGAAAAAAGAAAAGCCCACGTAGGGCTTAATCCTTATTCTGTTACGCCGTCTAATACGGCAACGCATTCTTTTAACAGTTTATTTCTTCTATTTTTTGTTTCATATTCTACAGCTTTGATATAAAGTTCATTTGTTTCAATGTACAAATCTACGAGATTTTTCAATCTAACTGCTGTCAAAAGTTGAATAGTTTCAATATTCGTACTTTTGATAGTTTTGATAGCATCGCTAATTCTCTGTTCAATTTTGTCCATTAAATCCATAATTTCTTTAGTTGCTGTCATTAAAAATCATCCTTTCTAAATAAATAAACAATGTTTCCATAATACAATATGTAAAATTCGCGCTTAAATTTTGCGCCTGTCAAAGACTGTCTCCCATCGCTCTCTTTTGATAGGTTTCATCTTTAATGCCCACATAATTTGGCGAATAGTGACAGTGGGATATAGTCCGTCCGCACATTCTCCTGCTCTTGCATCGAAAAACTCTTTGAATTTAGGATGCAGATATAATACATCTGTTAACCATGGATCCACCTCAGACCACCAAGTCTTTTTGGTATCAGCTTCATAACGCTGATGTATTATAGAAAGGCCTTTATCTCCAATCACGAATAAAGTACACCTTGTATAAACCGGATGGTCGCAAATATAAATTTCCCCATACATAGAAGCATAGAACTCAGGTTTTTCATAATGATATCTCATAACTCGCTCCACAACATTGCAAAAAAGAAAAGCCCGTGTAACACACGAGCCCATCCCTTTACTTAAATCTGAAAATGTTTTTTACGGATTTCCCAGGTGTTGTAGTAAACATTTGAGCATCTTCGCCTGTCTCCCAATCCATACATTCACGCATTAACTCTCTCTGGTTGTTTTTATCAAGGTTCTTGAGAATTATCTGTCCTCCAAACGCAGCAATGCCAAACACAACACCCTTGAGAATATCAATCGCGATTTTCCGCTTGGATTCTTTCTTTCCATCTTCAATCTGATTTTCTTTCTCACGAATGTTGTGTGCATCAGTTGCCTGTTTGAATGCCTGTTTCCCTTCCTCGCTTCCAGGTTCTGAATTCAATGCATCTTCGAGATTCTTTCTTTCGATGTCCTCCCACAACTCCTTTGTTGTTTTCTCTTCCATTAAAAATCATCCTTTCTTATTTATTAGAGTTTTTATCCTCCATAACACACCTTGTTATTTCTGCGTAAGATAGTTTTCATTTTTTACTTTCAAAACCACAAATTCTTCTTTAGCTAATTGTTCAATATTTCCTCTTCCAATCTCTAAAAATAAATAGGGTTTTTCGTCTGGTATAGAACGATCAACCCTTAAACTGCCAATTGTTTTTGTTTGATAGAGATGTCTCATAATCTGAGAACCAAAAACGATGCCAACTAATAATGCTGTGCAAATATAAATCCACATAAAACCAATCCTTTCTAAAACATTTTTCAAGTTTCCCACCCCGGGATTTTTTCGCTTATGAATTTATCATTTTTTCCAGTAACCTTCATACTGAAAAAGAAAAAGGAAAAGAGAACTTTAACGTTCTCTGACATCCTTTCTAACAAAAAACAGCGGTACGCCAAATACCAATGTAAAAAGTAAAAACGTACAATCTCCATCTACAAGAGCTGTAATTATGCCAACTCCGATAATGGCTGATGCCATCATCTTGTTCCATAATGTTCTCCTTAAGTATCTGTGAAATCTGCTCTCTTTTTTCTTTTTCATCATAAAATACCTCCTTGTTTTTTTCTTCATAAAGGGAGGTGTAAATTTTGCGAAAAAAAAGAAAAAGCCCTTGCGGGCTTAATCTATCAGTTTACTTGTTTCAAATAAAACCTTATTTTCACAGTTTTGTCAGATCTCAAAATACCTACAAATTCAACTTCTTCCACATCAACACGAAATTCTAATAAGTCGCTAATACGATTATTGTTCATCACATCGCATATTAACCGATTATAACCTTCGGACATAAACTTATTATATAATGTCTTTTCGTACCATTCTTTATCCTTATTCTGTTCAAAATAATTCGGATATCGACTCTTAAAGTCATTATTTAATTTTTCGGTTATGCCACCATTAGCTTCGTTAACATATACATGATAACAACGCACCAGTTCTTTTTCCATTTCCTGTCTTAAAATTGAATTGTTTTTATACTTCTCAAATCCTTCTGTTACAAAAACGCATTTAAATAATGGTTCTTTCATAATAATTCCTCCTTAAAATGATAGTGTTTTTTCTTCATAAAGGAAGATGTAAATTCTGCGAAAAAGAAAAGAGCCCTTGTAATAAGGACTCCTTACCTCTCATACTTTGAAACCTATCGTTTCTTTTCGTATTTTTGTTTGAACCTCCGGTTCTTTTTTAGAATCGTATTCTATTCCAAACAAATCGCATCCAATCTGAGCACACGCAATGCCTTTGTTAGCCATTTCTTGCAAGCATATAATGTTTATCGAATTTAGATTCGACAAGATATTGCTTGCTATTCTTGAACCCAAAGTATAGCCTGCTCCAATAATAAATGCTGTTCTGAAATAATGTTTCATAACCACACCTCCATAAAATATAAACCACGTGTTCATAAAGAGAGGTGTAATTTTTGCGAATAATCATTTATTTCCATGCAAGATAAGTTCAACAACCATTATGAGTAGTAAACCTAACTCTTCATTCTTTTTATCGTACAATTCCAACACATACGCATCCGGTATAGAAAATGCACTATCAAATTTCATAACGAGCGCATCATTTTTGTCCACAACCGTAAAACTATTCTGCATAAGATTACCATCAAGATGCCAACCTTTGAACCCAATATTAAATTTAATTTTCGCAGACACTTTGCGACTAATGGTTTCGCCCATTCCATTAAGATGTATTGTATATGTTCCCATGCCCATTTTATCTGAAAGAGTAGCATAGCCAATTTCTCTATCATTGTTATTATACAATCGAATACAGGGATACCCAAATGTAAGACTATCTGTTTTTATACTATACTTCTTATTATCGGATTGATCATACACTACAAAATTACGTTTTATAGCCATAGTTTTCTGTTTAATATGTAATACATATTTCGCCACACTTTTGTTCGTAAGCGTCTCTATAGAGCGGGTATTTTCCATATGTTTTACAGTACCAAACTTTACTGCGTTTCCAGCGGTCCTTACAGCGGCTTTCGTAACCATCTTTTTTAACAACCCCATGTTCTCACTCCTTACTGCTATTCGATAGCATATTACCATATTGCTCCCTTTCATATAAGCACACGGAAATAATACCATTTATCGGTATATTTTTCAACAAATTCTCTCACTCTCTCGCCTGACTTAAAAGCCAGAAAAATTTTCGGTATAAATCGTAGTAAACATCTTTGCTGCACGGAATATTAAATCTAGTTTTCATGTTCACATAGCTTCGCCCTTCTGTAACTGCTGTTAAAATGTATTTTCCTAAATACAAATCTGTATCAGTAGCAGCCTTCTCCACTATACGCATTCGTGCAGAATAATAGAGCCTCACTTCAGCCATCTTCAATACTGGATTAGAAATAGAATTTGTCCGAGATGCTATGACACCGTCCATCGGCTTGTTTAAATACCCGTCTACAGAATTATACGCATTTCTCCACCCAGGATATTGCAAGCAGAAGTGCTTCAATTCATAGTAGCGATGTCTGTCAATATAATACTTATTTCTTTCAGAAATCTCCGGTCTGATTGTAGTTCCCATTAGCGTTTTTCCCCTTTCCAGATATATCCAGTTTCTTCATAAAGCTTTTGCGGCGAAATGTAGTAATTGATTCGTCCGTATCGACTATTCATTTCGTCTATCTTTGTAACCAGTTTCCCTCTCCTAGTTGCGTATCCAATAGACAGCCATCCTGCAATAAGTCCCGCTCGAACCCATGAAGCATCTTTTCCATAGACTCTGGCCGCTACCGCCACAGGAACGGAACCATTTGTTAAATCATCCATATATTGGTCCTCCTTTCTGAGCCTATTCTAGGTTAGAAAGCAGTAACCTCCATCCTTCTTTTCGACAAGAAAAAAGAAAATACGTTGTAGGAATTGACATTTTCTACAACCTTGTATTATATTGTCTGTGACGTATCAACCGGAAAGGAGCGAATCTTATGCTTATAACATGTCCAGAATGCGAATTAAAAATAAGCGATAAAGCATTAGCTTGCCCCCATTGCGGTTACCCAATCAAAGGTGAAAATAAACCTAGAATACGAAAGACGAACAAAAGGATGAGACTTCCAAATGGATTTGGTCAAATATCTCAGCTTAAGGGGAATAATTTAAGAAAACCCTTCCGGGCTATGGTGACTGTAGGAAAAGGAGCTGATGGGAAACCTATTTGTAAATTGCTAAAGCCAGATGCATATTTCGAAACATATAACGAAGCTTATGCAGCCCTAGTGAATTACAACAGAAGTCCCTACGATCTTGATTCAGAAATCACTTTAAAAGAGCTATATGAAAAATGGTCAACTGAATACTTCAAAGATCTTCACCCTGAAAGCACACTTATTTATAAGAGAGCTTGGAAATTTTGTTCCAGCATTGAAAATATGCTTGTAAAAGATATCAGAGCAAGACATATAAAGGGGTGTATGAAAAATGGCGTTGCTATGTTAAAGCCTGATGT
>ENA-OPCV01001248-OPCV01001248.1-human-gut-metagenome-genome-assembly--contig:-NODE-1248-length-19532-cov-5.069980_pt1 | contig 19532 bp, 17 predicted proteins | sample MGYA00241257_ERZ501494 | MGnify/ENA primary metagenome ERZ501494 (study PRJEB25962, sample SAMEA2042618) | human gut metagenome | biome: human gut; feature: human-associated habitat; material: faeces...
GCAGCCGCCACAGGAGGCGCAGTTGCCGGTGCAGCCGGAGGTGGGCTGACCGCCTTTGTCGTCTTCCGTTTCGCCGGTGACAACAAGGCGCAGGATGCGGTTCACGTTGTCCATCATGTCCTGATACTTCTTCTGCGCGTCCCGCATGTCGCGGATGATGGGGCAGTCGTTCATCGCCTGCTGCACGTCTTCCAGCTCCTGCGCGGCTTCGGCAAGCTGCGACGGGTCGATGTCCGGCTTGCGCATCGCCTGTTCGACCGCCGTGCGCTTTTCCATGTAGGCGGCAATCGCCTTCGTCGCGTCTTCGTCCTGCGTCACCTGCTTTTCCAGCGTGTGCATGTGCTGGTAAACGTCGCTGTTCAGAATGGCTTCCGCCAGCTTCTGCGCGCACACCATAACTTCTTTCATATTGATTGTCCTTTCTGATTTGCTGCCGGGTTAGGGTAACACCGCACAAATGAGGTGGTCGACTGGCGAATGGATTTTTCGTCAGATGCAAATGCAAATTTCGAAGGTTTACTGGAGGTAAATCGAGGAATTTGCATGCCGCAGATGGCGGAAAAGACATCGCCAGACGTGCCGCCGAATTGTGCGGTGGTGCCTTAGATTCTTTCACCCGTGAGCGTGTTGTTCTTCGCGCCCACAATCTTCACGCGGATGATTTCGCCCACGTCGCTTTCCGTGCCGGGGAATGTGACGGACAGCCCGTGCAGCCCGTGGCCGGACACATCCGTGTCGCTGCGGCGGCTGAGTCCCTCCACCAGCACTTCCTCTTCTGTGCCGATGAACCGCGCCAGCGCCTTCTTCTGGCATTCCTCCTGTACCTTCAGCAGCTCCTGAATGCGGCGGGAGGACACGTCTTCCGGCACTTGGTTCGGCATTTTCGCCGCGCCCGTACCCGTCCGGGGCGAATAGATGAAGGTGAACGCGCTGTCATAGCTGACCTCGCGCACGAGGGACAGTGTGTCCTGAAACTGCTCCTCCGTCTCGCCGGGGAAGCCGACGATAATATCCGTCGTCAGGCCGATAGCCGGAATCGCCTCGCGCAGCTTGCGCACGCGGTCAAGGTACTGCGCGCGGTTGTAGTGGCGGTTCATCCGGCGGAGGATTTCATCGTTGCCGTGCTGCACCGGCAGGTGGAACTGCGGCAGGATGTGCTTGGAATGCGCCATCACATCAATCAGCTCGTCGGACAAGTCCTTCGGATGGCTGGTCATGAAGCGGATGCGCGGGATGCCCACATCATCCAGCGCTTTGAGCAGCTGGGCGAACGTGACGGGCGTTTGGAGTCCCTTGCCGTAGCTGTTCACATTCTGCCCCAGCAGCATGATTTCCTTCACGCCGCCGACGCGCAGCGCTTCCGCTTCCGCCACAATCGCGCTCATTTCGCGCGAACGCTCCCGCCCGCGCACATACGGCACGATGCAGTAGGTGCAGTAGTTGTCGCAGCCGTACATAATCGTGATATACGCTGCGTCATGGCGCAGGCGCTGCACGGGCAGACCCTCGGCAATCGTGTTCTGCTCCTCCACCTCCACCACCGCTTGGTCGCTTTCCAGCGCTTTGAGCATCAGTTCCGGCAGGCGGTACAGGTTCGCCGTGCCAAACGCCAAATCCACAAAGCGGTACTGCTTCAAAATTTTCTCCGCCATGCCCGGCTGCTGAATCATGCAGCCACACACGCCAATCATCAGCCGCGGATTCTTCTTGCGCACTTCCTTGAGCCACGTCACGTTGCCCAAGGCGCGGCGCTCGGCGTTGTCGCGCACGCAGCAGGTGTTAAACAGCACAAAATCCGCCGATTCGCGGTCGGCGGCTTCCTCCATGCCCATGTCGCGCAACATTCCGGCAAGGATTTCGCTGTCATGCGCGTTCATCTGGCAGCCATAGGTCACAACGTGGTAGCTCTTGGGAGCATCCGGCATCAGGCGAATCTGCTGAATATACTGCCGCTGCTCTTCCAGCTGTTCTTCTGAAATGATGACAGGCTTTCTGTCACTCATGGGCTTCCTCCTGTTTTGCAAGCATTTCCCGCAGCGGCGGACGTGACCGTTTGCGCGTCATTTCCACCAAGCCGAGGGAGGTCAAGCCGTGAATCACCGTCTTTACGCGGTCGGACGCGAACGCTTCTTCCAGCGCGTCCAGCACCATCTGCCGGTGTTCCGGGGTCTTCATGTCAATCATATCAATGATGATGATGCCGCTCAAATTCCGCAGGCGCACCTGCCGCGCAATCTCGCCGCACGCTTCCAGATTCAGCCGCAGCACGGTGTCCTCTAACTCGCGCTTGCCGGTGAATTTGGCGGTGTTGACGTCAATCACCGTCATCGCCTCGCACGGGTCGATGACCAGCGTACCGCCGCTGCTGAGCCACACGCGGCGCTCCTGCGCTTTTTTTAGCTGCGACTCAATTTTATAAATGGTCAGCAGGTTTTCAGGAATCACCTGAACCGGCGCAATGCCCGCGGCTTTTTCCGCCACTGCCGGGTCGTCCGTCACAATTTGGTCAATCCCGCGCGGGCGATAGTCATCCAGCACGGCTTCGAGCGTGCTTCGCGGCTGCATCAAGACGGACGGCACATGCGCGGTCGGCGCGGCGCGGCGAATCTGCTCCCACTGCTGGAACAGGCGCTCCGCTTCCGCCGCGAGTTCTTCCTCCGGCGCATTCTCCGCCGCCGTGCGCATCACCAAGCCGAAGCGCTCCTGCGCAATCGCCCTGCCCGTCTCCTTCAGCGCCTTCCGCTTGCCATCCTCCGTGATTTTGGACGACACGCCAATCATGCGGCTCATGGGCGTGAGCAGCATCGTCTCCCCGCACAGGCTGATGTCGCGCGTGAGGAACGCGCCCTTGATGCCCTGTGCTTCCTTGCGAATCTGCACAATCACCGTGTCGCCCGTTTTCGGGTAGGATAGCCCCGTGTTCTTCTCTTCCAGCGGCAGAAAGCCGTTTTTCTCCTGCCCAATATCGACGAACGCCGCCTTCATCCCCGGCACAATGCGCTCCACGCGCCCCAGCAGCACCGCTTCCGCCGTGTCGCCCTCCTGCGGGAAAAAGACTTCCGCCAATTGCCCGTCTTCCAATATGCCAATCAGCGGCTTTTCACCCTGATGCACAAGCAATGTTCTCATAGGTTCTCCAAGGGCGTCAGTTCGCCGTTTTCATCCCGACCCAGCAAGCCGTTGCGGATAATCAGCGCATCCGGGGCGCTTTCCAGCCCGCAGAAGGTGCTAAGCGCACTTAACAGCATATCCGGCTTGCACGCCAGCGTCTCCGTCAGCGCCATGACGGCATGAATCGCCGTGCCTTCGCCGGAGAGCGACACCAGCAGCGGGCGGATGTCCGTCTCCTTCATGCCGGATTTCGTGCGGCGCATGGCAAGAATACTCGTCTGTTCAAGGAACGCTGGAATCGCCGCAATCATCTTTTCCGCCGCGTTCGCATCCTCGATTTGCAGCGTGTAATCCGCCGCCTGCACGAGCGCCATCATCGCCGGATGCTTGTCATCCAGCGCACGGGCGAAAGAAAGCTGCAAATCCGGCGGCAGGGCGCGGTTCATCTGCTGGAGGAAATCATCCGGCGACACCTCGCGCGCCATCGTCACATCCAGAATTTCCTTTCTGCCCGCCGCCCCGGTGGACAGCGCTGACGCGAACGTCAGCAGAATATGCGGATTATACCCATTGGAATACGCCACGGGCAGCCCCGAACGGCGCAGCGCGCGCATCATCGCCCGCTGAATATCCAGATGCCCGATGTGGCGCAGGCGGATGCCCTTTTCAAACACAGCCATTATCCGCAATATTTGCACACCCCTTTGAAGCGCTGCAGGCCGCAGCCGTTGCAGCCCTTGCGGCAGTCTTTGGTCGTCTGCGCCTTTTCCGCTTTTTCCTTCTCGCGCCACAGGAATTCTTTCGTCACGCCGCAGTCAATCACATCCCACGGCATGATTTCGTCCTTCTCGCGGCGGCGGTAGGCATAGAACGCCGGGTCGATGCCCAGCTCGGCAAAGGCCTCGCGCCACATGTCGTACTTGAACAGCTCCGTCCAGCCGTCGAGCATACAGCCCTTCTGGTACGCGCGGAGAAGCACCTGCCCCATTCGGCGGTCACCGCGGGCAAAGCAGGCTTCCAGATAGCTCAAATCCGACTCATGATAATTGAACGTCACGCCCTTGATATGCAGCTTCTCGCGCAGGTGGCTCTGCTTCTCGCGCACCATCTCCTGCGTGTCCTGCGGCTCCCACTGGAAGGGCGTGAAGGGCTTGGGCACAAACACGGACGCGCTGCACACCACGCGCAGTCCCTTCGCGCGCTCGCCCCTCGGCACGGCAAAGTACGCATCGACGACCTTTTTCGCCAAATCCGCGATGCCGTCCAAATCCTCGGTCGTCTCCGTCGGCAGACCCATCATGAAGTACAGCTTGACGCTGCTCCATCCGCCGTGGAAGGCGTCGGAGACTTTGCTCATCAGGTCTTCTTCGGTCACGCCCTTGTTGATGACGTCGCGCAAGCGCTGCGTTCCGGCTTCGGGCGCGAACGTCAGGCTGGTTTTCTTCTCCTTCTGCGTCGCCTCCAGCGAATCCTTCAGCACGCTGTCCAGGCGCAGCGACGGCAGCGAAATCGACACATGCTTCTCGTCCAGACGGCGAATCAGCTCGCGAATCAGCTCCGCCAGACAGGTATAGTCGCCGGAAGAGAGGCTGGACAGGCTGATTTCCTCATACCCGGTCGTGTTTTCCAGCTGCTGCGCCAGCTCCACCAGATGCTCCAGGCTCCGCTCGCGCACCGGGCGATACAGGATGCCCGCCTGACAGAAGCGGCAGCCGCGCGTGCAGCCGCGCATGATTTCCAGCATGATGCGGTCGTGGATAATCTCCATATATGGCACGGGGATTTCCGTGGGATAGAACGCCTTGTCCAAATCGGGGATAATCGCTTTCAAGACCTTTTCGGGCGCTTCGGGGCAGTTCGGCTTCATGGACGCAATCGTGCCGTCTTCGTTATACTTCACGTCATAGAGCGCCGGGACGTACACGCCGCGGATGCCGCACAGGCGCTTGAGGATCGTCATGCGGCTCGCGCCCTCTTCGCGTCCCTGCATGATGACGCGGTTGAGGTCGAGAATCTGCTCTTCGCCGTCGCCGACCATGAACGCGTCAATAAAATCCGCCAGCGGTTCGGGATTGAACGCGCACGGCCCGCCCGCAACGACAATCGGGTCTTCCTCCCGGCGATTTTCCCGCAAAAGCGGAATGCCGCCAAGCTCCAGCATCGCCAGAATGTTGGAGTAGCTCATTTCATATTGCAGCGTAAAGCCCACGACGTCAAAGGCGCTGAGCGGGCTGCGGCTTTCGAGCGTGAACAGCGGGACATTTTCCTGCTTCATCAGGTCCATCATGTCCACCCACGGCATAAACGCGCGCTCGCAGAGCATATCAGGCTGCTGATTCATCGCGGCATAGAGAATCTTCATGCCCAGATGGGACATGCCGACCTCGTAGGTATCCGGAAAGCAGAACGCAAAATGCAGCTTCGCGCTGTCCCACGGCTTGAGCTGCGTATTCATTTCCCCGCCGGTATAGCGCGTCGGCTTCTGCACCTGATCGAGCATCCGGGCGATGGCTTCTTGGTTGATTTCGGGTTGCAAAGTGGAAGTACCTCCTTAACCGTACAGCGCAGAATTCGCGCTCATTATAATGTATCATTTTTCGCGGTCAAGGTCAACTGTTTGTCGGATGAAAATTTTGCCGCCGCCTGATTTTTGGCAAAAAACAGCCGTTTTTTGGACTTGACAGGGCGTGGCTCATGGCATATAATGGTTTTACAAAATCTGTACGGGAGGTCGTTTTCCATGCGCAACAAACGGATTCTGTCGTTTTTGGTGGCACTCGTTTCTCTGCTGACGCTGCTGCCCGCTGCTTCGGCGGCAAATGACGTGTACGTCGGGCAGACGTTCTACTTCGGCAACTACGAGCAGGATGGCAACCTGCGCAACGGCGATGAGCCGATTCTCTGGCGCGTGTACAGCGTTGATTACGGCAGCCGGACAGTCTGCGCGGTGAGTGAGTACGGGCTGGATTCGATGGTCTACAACCGCTCGACCAGCACCACCTCGTGGCACAACAGCACCATCCGCTCGTGGCTGAACAGCACGTTCCTGTCCTCCGCATTCACGTCGGCGGAACAGGGGCAGCTGAACAGCGTGTACGTCAGCAATTCGTCGGACTATGTGTACATCCTCAGCCAGTGGGAAATCCAGCAGTATCTGGACACGGAACTGCTCTACGCCACGGAATACGCCCGGCAGTGCGGCGCGTACACCGCCAGCGACACAGGCACCTCCTCCTACTGGGCGCGCGTGGACAGCACGTCGACCTTCGGCGTGTTCGTCGGCGCGCACGGCAGCTTCTACGACCACGGCAACAAGGTGACGGAGTTTGACAACGCCGTCCGCCCCGCCATCTGCGTCTCATTTGACGTGGCGCTTGGCCGCTGGACGCCTTCTTCCTCCGACAGCAGCAGCGGACTGCTTGCCATGTCCAACCGCCCGATTTCGACGCGCTCCGGCCCGTCGACGAAGTACGATGAGCTTGGCACATACTGGAACGATGGCGGCCACACGGTGACGGTGCTGTCCCGCGCGTCCGGCAACGATATCTGGTGGCTGGAAGTTGAATTTGAGTACAATGGCAAGATGGTGCGCGCCTACACGGGTGAGCAGCGCATCGACATTGACGTGAACCGTGTGCCGGATGAAAGTATACCGTTTGGCAACGGGCGCGTGACCTCCACTACGACGGCGTACTACGGGCCGGGCACGAACTACAAGCAGCATCAGCAGAAGATTTCCTCCGGCACGACCGGCGCGGTCATGGCGTGGGAGAACGGCTATGTGTGCCTGGAGTTCCAGCCGTCTGGCTCGTACCAGATTCGCCGCGTATGGCTGCCGGAGAACGTCGTCTCCATCACCTATTATTGAGCCACGGCGATTATCATCACCATACGCACCTGAAAAAAGGCGGTTCAGCTTCATCGGCTGAATCGCCTTTTGGGTTATGTTTTCTTCCCGTGCCTGCGTCCCCCGGTCAGCAGCAAGCCGTAGCCGACCACGCCCGCCAGCAGCAGACCGCCGGCGAAAATCAAGCCTGTCACGGCGCTGTGCTCCGGCACGTCCTCGCTGCCGGAAATGCCGCCTGCCGTATCGCGGGGCTCCAGCGCGTTTGAAATCACCTGCGCCAGCGGCAAAATCGTGTTTTGCAGGCGGATTGGCTCGGTCTCCCGCGCGCCCCAGAGCATCCGGAGCGGCTCTTGCGCGTTCGCGGCAAAGTACACGTCCCGAATGAGCGTCGGGGCGGTGTGGTCAAGCCCCGCCTTGACGGAGAGCGCGAAATTCTTCATCAGCGCTTCATTATCGCCGCCGCGGCGGACAATCAGGCGGATTTTCGCCGCTTTCTCGCCGCTTAAAAGCGTGTCATACTCCGCGGAATTGCTGATTTCGTCCCGCGCGACGGTCAGCGGAAAATCCGCCTGTTCAGGATTCACCGTCACCAGCGCCGCGCCCTGATTCGCAAGCTCTTCCCGCAAATCCCGCACGAGCGCCGTGTCGCCCATCAGCCCGATGGTGCGCACGGCACTGGTCACGGGCTGCGCCGTCTCGCGGGCAGACCACGGCACGTCGGGCAGCGTCTCCGTGCCATCCTCGCGCAAGACCGCCTGCTGCCCCTGCACCGCAATCACCCGATGGCGCGTGCCATCCGCCGTCAGCAGCACATCCCCGACGGCGGGGGGAACATCCAGCCACGCCAGCAGCGTCCCCTGCTCATCCGCCAAGCGATATGCCGATTTTTCCGCCGCCATGGCGGAACTGGTGAGCAGCAGCATCAGCAGCAAAAGCAGCGTCAGAAGCTTTCTCATCCGCGGTGTCCCCCTTTCACGCCCGGCGGGGTCAGCAGGAAAATGGCGGTTCGGCGCACAATTTCCGCCAGCGCGGTGGATACGCTTGCGCACAGCAGCGCCGCGTCCGTCCACGGCTGCACGTCCGCGCGGAGAACCCCTGACACGCCCGCTGCGCCCTGCACGATAAGCATCCCCATCAAGCTGCACAGGAGCATCCCGCGCCGGCTGACCCCCAGAAAGCACGCCGCCGCCCCGATGAGCATCGCGCACGCCCAGAGCGCATCCGCCTGCCCGTCCGACAAAATCAGCACAAGCAGCCCCATCGCCCCGGCAATCACGCTGCCCAGCAGCACACGCACCAGCTCCCGGCGCGGGCGGATGGTCATCATCAGGCGCACGGAAGCCGCCGCCGTCACCGCCAGCCCCGCTGGATTCACCCGCGCCGCGCCAAGCCGGACATCCGGCATCAGCAGCGCCGCGAGCATTGCCAGCAGCCACGCGCTCGCCGTCCGCTGGCGAATCCCCAGCCGCTCCCACGCGCCGGAAAGCACGCCGGAGAACGTGAGCACAAGCAGAATGGTTGCCAGCAGCATCCCCACCGTCATGTTTTTCGCCTCCCTTTTCGGGTTCATACTATTTCCAGATGAAAAGGCGCAAGCAGATGGCGCAGGTGAATCTGGAAATAGTATCAGTATGCGCGCTGGAGGCGGTTTCATGCGCGGCGGAAAAAGATAGCGTCTTTTTGCGGAAAAACCCTGTCGAAACCCTTGACGATTCGCACTTTATTTGATAAAATTTTCATAGGGAGTGTTCTTTTATTTTATTACCTATTATTTATGGAGGCAATTATGAGCATCGACAATCAGCTTCTCTTCTGTTATCTGGAGGAGGACAATATCCAGCAGGCGTATTTCCGCGTTCGCCCGCTGCTGACCCCGGACGCTGACATCCGTCAAGAGGCGATGAACCAGTTTCCGGTGGAAGGCTGCCTGCGCATCGTCCCTGACCGCAACGAACAGCACACCTTCAAGAGCCGGATGCGCGACCTTGGGCATTATTGTCTGGTTGATTTGGCGAACCTGCCCGCCGAAGCTACAAAAATCCGCACAAACAAGAATTTCCGCCCTGACAAGGGGGAGCCGAACCAGTTTATCCTCTATTCCGACACCGTGCATGAATTGCCCGCGCATAGCTTTTATGAGGTGATTTCCGCACCGGCGGATGATGCCGCGGTGGTGGCGGAAACGGCGATTACGCCCCTGTTCTATCTGCGCGCGGACAACGTGCTGTACGGGCCTGTGTGCAAAAATGACCCGGAAAAGCCGCAAAAGAGCAGCGGGATGGCGGGAATGCTGTTCACGCTGCCCTGCCCGGATGGCGTGGAGCGCACGATTCTCTGCCTGAAGGATGCGCCCACGGCGGTGCGTCCCGCGCCAATTCAGCGGCAGATGCGCCCCAAGCCCGTCCGCTTTGACCGCCCGTTGGATGCGGCAGCCGTTCCGGCAGCTGCGCCGAGTGTCGCGGCTGCCCCGGCTGACCCGATTGCCCCGGCAGACCCGGTCGCCTCGGCAGACCAGACCGTCCCGGCAGACCAGACTGTCCCCGAAGCACCCGCGGCGGAGAAGCCCGCGGAAAAGGCGGACGCGGCGGATGAATCCCTGCCCATCGGCGAAACGCTGAACATTCTGGACGAAACGAAGGATTTTGAAGAGACGCTGCAAAGCCTGAATACAGGCGTATCCGACAGTGCGAACCTTCTGCATCAGCAGCAGACGCGCCCGGTGAAAATGCCGCCGAGCATGATGAAAACCGGCCCGCTGACCGGCACGCCGCTCGTCCGCACGCCGCTGCGCACCTCCCCCCAGCCGAGCAAAAACCGCGTGCAGGAGACGGTGAGCAGCCAGTGGTACGTTGGCAAATACGAGCCGCCGGCGCAAAACCTGCCCAACGGCACATCCATGCGCCCCATTGACAACCCCGTGGCGGACGCGGTGAACGCCTTCCGCGCCGCGTGGCGTATGCCCGAAGCGCGCGAGCAGCTGATGGACTTCATGCTCTCGCTGGACGGGCTGCGCTCCAAGCTGGAGCCCCGCATTTGCAAAGACCGCAACATCACCGCGCTCCAGCGCGTGCTGCGCGACCGCCTGCAGGATTTGGAGGCGGAGCGCCTGACTGCCCTGTGCCAGTTGGACAAGGCACGCCGCGACATGGACGGCTTCAAGCAGGAAATTATCGCCGGCATGGCGAACCGCCTGCAGAAGGAAACGGGCAAGCTGGAGAGCGACCGCGACGCGTGCGAGGCACAGGTGGCGTCGCTCAAGACCGAGCTGAACAGCCTGACCGTGCAGCGCGATTCCCTGCTCAAGCACATTGACACGCTGCAGAACGATGCGCTCCCCGCAACCATCTCGAAGCTGCTGGGCGACTTGCAGCTGAACATCCCGCTGACGGGTCAGCCGCTGCGCATGAGCCCTGTGAGCGGGCAGCAGGCGACGCTGGACGAACTGCTGGCACGCCTGACGGCTGTGTGCGGCAAGTGCGGGCTGACGCTGACAAAGAATCAGGGGATTACGCTGCTGCTTCTGCTGGCGATGAGCGACCGCATCGGTATTGTGTCGCCCACCCCCGCGCCCGCCGCGACGCTGATCCGCAACATCGCCGCCGCAATGGGCTGGGAACGCAGCTTTGCGCACCAGATTTCCGCTGAACAGCGCCCGATGGTTGCCCTGCGCCCCGTGGACGCAACGCCCGTGCTGCTTTTGACGAGCTTGCCGAACTATGCGCCGATTTCCGGAATGCACAAGCTGCTTTTGTCGCGCAGCAGCATCGGTTTGACCCGCAACGCCGCCTACGACGCCGGGCAGTGGCCGATTCTGCCGCTCCCCGCGCTGCCGTTCATCCCGGAACTGCCGTCGGATGACGCCGCGCCAATCAGCCAAGCCGCGCTGACCGCCCTGCTGGACGCCACAAGTGTCGCCAAGACGTCGGACGAGGAAATCACCGCCGTGCTCTCCCCGATTTTCGCGATGGTTTCGCCGCTTTCGGGCGCCGCGCGGGCGGAAATGTACCGCTTCATCCGCGTTGCCGCCGCCTTGATGGAGGGCGGGCTGCCCGTCGCGCTGGACTTCGCGATTCTGCTGTGGGTTGTGCCGATGGTCGACCGCACGAGCCGGAATTTTGCGGATTTCAAGGCGCTGCTGGATGAATATCCGCTGTCGCAGGCGAAGCTGTAAAATAAATGCAAAACGCAGTCTGACGAGACGTGTCAGGCTGCGTTTTTTGATTGCTTTATTTCCGATGCTGTTTCTTCATAGCGTTGCGCTGTCATGCAGAGATTTCGCCTCTGCGGAGGCGAGGAGGGGGCTTTCCGCTCGCCCCCTCCACCCCTTCGGCGCCGCAGCTTTTGGGGATAATCCATAGAATGAACGACCGTAACAATTTTCTATCAGCAAATCGTGTTTGGCGTTCTCCCCTGAAAAATCTTTTGTGGAGGACGATTCGCGCCCGCCGCGCTTGATTCCGCATTCCGAATTGCCCATTGCTCATTCCTCATTGCTCATTGTCTCTGCCTCCAGCGCATCAAGCGTTTCCGCAATCGCCTGCGCAAGGTACGGAATGCCGCAGAGGACTTCCTCCAGCGTGTTCTCGTTCGTGCCGCACTCAATCAGGATACAGCGCGGCGCGATATGCTGGTTGAAGCGTCCCGTGCGCACCTTCACGTCGCGCGAAAGGCCCTCGCATTGAGCTTCGAGCTTGTCCGTCAGCAGCTCCGCAATGTGCAGGTTCGCGGCAAAATCCGGCTTCTCCTGATAGCCGCCGGTCGTCCCCTTGCCGACAAGCACCATGAAGCGTGCCGCGTCCTCGCCGCCGATGTTGACGGTGCGGCGGATGGTGGAGGTGGACGAAATCGCGTCGCGGTGCAGGTCGATGTAGAGGTCATAGGTTTCGCCAGATGCCATTCGCTGCTCCAGCATTGTCAGGGAACGCGCGTAAGCATCCGCCAATTTGGGCGGCTCAAACGCCGTTGTGTCATGCACGACCGTATAGCCCAGCGCCGTCAGCGCACGGGTCAGCGCCTCACCCACCGCAACGACGTTGTAGCGCTCGTCCTTCGTGCGCCACTTTTCCGTCTCCTGGTATCGTTCGTCGGTCTGCCGGTACGCCTCCCAAGTGTGCGTGTGGTAGATGAGAATCGCGCCGTGGTGCTGCTGCGCTGCCGGGCGGATGACCGTCATCTCGAAAGCGGGCGACAGCGTGGCAGTCGGCGCGGGATTTTCCGTAGGCGCGGCGGTTTCGGGGACATCCTGCATCCCGTCGGTAAAGTCAAACGACGCTTCGCCCGCGGCACGCCCGAACAGCAGCGCCGCGCACACAAGTCCCGCCATCATCCGCCGAAGCGCCTTCATGTCCTCCACCGCCTTTCATCCATCGGTGGATTGTATGCGGCACAAATGCCAATTATGCCCGTCAGTGCAGGCAGTGCGACAGCTCCTCCATCTCCAGATTCGTTTGCAGCGCGCTGTTGATTGCCAGCGCGAGCAAGTCCGCCAGCCCCGCCACCAGCTCGTCGATGTTGCGCGGCGTAACCACGAAGTCGCGCGGATAGCCGCTGGTTAGCTGTTCCGCAAGTGACTGTGCGTCGTCTGATTCGCGCTGCATCATATCCGCCAGCGCATCGCGGACGATGGTCGAAGCGTACACGACGAGCGGGATACCGACCGCAATCACCGGAACGTGCATCGTCTCGGCAGTGATGCCCTTGCGGTGGTTGCCCACGCCGCTGCCGGGGCGGATGCCGGTGTCGGTCAGCTGAATCGTCGTGCCGATGTGCGCCGTTTCCATCGCTGCGAGCGCATCCACCACAATCACGGCGGATGGCTTCACGCGCTCCGCAAGCCCCAGCGCCAGCTCCGCCGTCTCCACGCCTGTGATGCCCAGCACCCCCGGCGCAACGGCGCACACGCTCCGCAGGCGTTCCTCCTGCATGTGCCGCGTGACGAGGATGCCGCTGACCACCCGGTCGCCCAGCGCGTCCGCCGTCATCCGCCGATTGCCCAGCCCCAGCACCAGCACGTCGCCCTGCGGCGGCAGCATCATCCGCAGCATCTGCGCCACCTCGCGGGCGATGTCCATCCGCTCCTCCGGCAGCATGTGCGGCAATTTCGGGTGTGTCAGCGTCCAGTACAGCCCCTGCGCCTTGCCGAGCCGCTCCGCCGCCTTCTCCGACGACACGCGCACCCACGTCACCTCCGCGCCCGCCTGCTGCTGCGTGTGCACCGAAACGCCCGCGCCCATGCCGCCGGGGCGGACAGTGCGCTCCATCGCCAAGTCTGTTCTGTAATCCATACGCATTCCTCCTTTTTGAGGAAGGATGCGCCGGATTTTCATTTTGTATACACGAAAAAAAGCGGCGCCCGCTGCATCACGAACGCCGCCGAACAAGAAACTGCATCCAGTTCCTTCCGAGACCCCAGATTGACTTGATTTACCCGATGATTTCGCCCTTCGCGTTGAACACCGGCAGCTTTTCGAGGTAGATGAGATCCGTGCGCTCCTGCGCGTCGCCCTCCGCCAGAATCGCCATGCGACCCACGATTTCGCCGCCTGCCTGATTGACCAGCGCTTCCAGTGCGTGGAGGGATTCGCCCGTGGAAATCACGTCGTCCACAATCAGCACACGCTTGCCCTTCATCAGCGCCGCATCCGCGCCGTCGAGGTAGAGCTTCTGCACCGCCGCGGTCGTAATGGACTTCACTTCCACGCCGACGACATTCTGCATGTACAGCTTTGCGCCCTTGCGCGCCAGCAGCCACTTCTTGTCGCCATGCTGACGAGCCATTTCATATGCCAGCGGAATGCCCTTCGACTCCGCCGTGATAAGGTAGTCATATTCCGGCGCTTTCTTGAGCAGCTCCGTCGCGCACGCCATCGTCAGCTCACAGTCGCCGAAGATGACAAACGCGCCAATATACAGGTTGTCGTTCACGCGGCAAATCGGCAGCGCGCGCTTCAGCCCCGCGATAGTCATTTCATGCGTCAACATAATTCCGTATCCCCTTCGTTATTTCCAAATTGTAGCGGCGCATTCTCGTGCGCTTTTTACAATCTATTGTACCGCGAAATTGCGCTTCTGTCAATTGATTTCCCAACATTTTTGGACAAACTGGCACGTTTGTACGGATTGATCAGAGCAGGATGCAAATCATGCCGCCGTCGCCATCGTTGATGATGCGTGTCAGCGTCTCCTGCACCTTCTCCTGCGCATCGGCAGGCATCCGCATCAGCTTGCCGTTCAGCCCCTCGCGCACCATGTCGCTCAGCGGCTTGCCGAAGAAGGACATCGCCCACATTTTCTGCGGGTCACTCTCCAGCTCGCTGCTCATCTGCCGCGCCAGCTCCTCGGACTGCTCCTCCGTGCCGACGGTCGGGGTGACTTCCGTCTCGATATCCACGCGAATCAGATGCAGCGACGGGGCGTGCGCTTTCAGGCGGATGCCGAACTGCCCGCCCTGCCGGACGATTTCCGGCGCTTCCATCGTCATCTCCGCCATCGTCGGCGATACCAGCCCGTAGCCCGTCTCGCGCACGGATTTCAGCGCCCCGGCGATCTGGTCGTACTCCGTTTTCGCCGCGACCAGCTCCTTCATCAGGCGCAGCAGGTGCTTATCGCCGTGGATTTCTGTGCCGCATTCCTCGCCCAGAATGCGGTTGAACATTCCGTCCTTCATCGTCAGCGACAGGTCGATTCGCCCCTCGCCGGGCCGAAGCTGTTCCAGCTGCACGCCGTCCAACTCGCTGCACGCCGCGAACACAGGCGTCAGCAGGTTCGTCTCGCGCATCCGGTGCGTCTCCTGCCCCGCCTTCTTCAGCCCCGTCAGCACCTCCTGCACGAGATAATGCCCTTCGTCGAGCGCTTCCAGCCACTTCGGGACGCTCAAGCGCACCTGCCGCACGGGGAATTCCAGCAGCACGGATTCCAGCACCTTCTGCACGTCCGCGCTCTGCATGTCCTTCACGCTCATCAGCATGACCGGCACGCCATACGCCTCCTGCAAATCAGTACGCAGCGTCTGCGCATCGGGGCTGTTCGGCGCGGCGGAATTAAGGATGATGACGAACGGCTTGCCCAGCGCTTTCAGCTCGCTGACGACGCGGTTCTCCGCCTCGATGTAGGCGCTGCGCGGCAGCTCGGCGATTGTGCCGTCCGTCGTCACGACGACGCCAATGGTCGCGTGGTCGGTCATCACCTTGCGCGTGCCGACTTCCGCCGCCTGCTCGAAGGGAATATCGTGGTCATACCACGGCGTATGCACCATGCGGCTGCCGGTTTTGTCCACCGAACCGAGTGCGCCGCGCACCATGTAGCCCACGCTATCCACCAGTCGGACGCGCACAGGGGCGTTGTCGCTCAGGCTGACCGTGACCGCCTCGCTGGGCACAAACTGCGGCTGCGTCGTCATGATGGTTCTGCCCGACCCGCTCTGCGGCAACTCATCCGCAATGCGCTCTTTGCGCGCGCCTTCGGGGATTTTGGGCATCACCAGCAATTCCATCAGGCGGGTGATAAAGGTGCTTTTGCCCGTCCGCACCGGCCCTACAACGCCCAGATACACGTCGCCGTCGGTGCGCTCGGCAATATCGCGATACAAATCAAACGTCGCGCTTTCCATTTCTGTCCCTCCTCTGCTTCGCTTGCTCCACCATATGAGAGAGGGGCGAAGTTTAGACTTGCCAGCGTGGGAAAATGCAAAATCCGCACGCACGCAAAAAGGGAAAGCAGATTGCTCCGCTTTCCCTTCTGTGTTCTGTTTCCGAGTTCAGGGCTGTGGGTTGTGACGTCCCGCATCCCCGTACCGTACTCAGACGCGCTTGACTTCCTTGATCTTCGCAGCACGACCCTGCAGAGAACGCAGGTAGTACAGCTTGGCGCGACGCACCTTGCCGTGACGGATGATGGTGATGCTGCCCAGACGGGGAGAATGCACGGGGAACGTGCGCTCCACACCGATGCCGTAGGACACGCGGCGCACCGTGAAGGTTTCACGAATGCCACCATTGCGCTTCGCAATCACAACGCCCTCAAAAGCCTGAAGACGCTCCGTCTTGCCTTCCACAACCTTCACCATCACCTTGACGGTATCGCCAACGGCAATCGCGGGGATGTCGGTACGCAGCTGCTTCGCTTCGATAGAACGGATAATTTCGCTCATGTTGGTTCCTCCTTCCTTCATAGACGTTCGTATCCGGCTCCGCATGAGGTCAGAGTTTTCCGGAAAGAGGACCGCCCGTATGTCACGCCGATTATTATACCACACTGCATAGGCATTTGGCAAGGGGGTTTTTGCATTTTCTCCGGCATTTTTCGGGGAAAATTTGCGGATTTGCCCCGCTTACACCCGCCCGTTGACCTCTTCCGGCGTTTTGAAGGACGGAAGCAGCTTGTGCATACACGCCTTGATATCACCGTGATTGTCGAGGCATTCGTGCAGCGTGCGCAGCATGTTTTCCACGTCCGCCCACGCCACCTGCTCCGGCTTGGCGATGAAAATCTTTTCCTTGCTCGTCGCGGTGTCGGTTTCCTCGTCACGCAGAAGTTCCTCGTAGAGCTTTTCGCCCGGACGCAAGCCGGTATAGACGATTTCCACCGGGGGCTTCAAGGGGTCGGAATACAGCTGAATCATCCGCTCCGCCAGTTCGCGGATTTTGACGGGCTTGCCCATGTCCAGCACGAACAACTCGCCGCCGCGGGCAATCGACGCGGCTTGCAGCACAAGGCTCGCCGCCTCCGGGATGGTCATGAAGTAGCGGATGATATCCGGATGCGTCAGCGTGACCGGGCCGCCCGCGCGAATCTGCCGCTCGAACAGCGGGACGACGCTGCCGTTCGACCCCAGCACATTGCCGAAGCGGACAGCGGTGAACTGCGTCGTGCTGCTCTGCTTCTGCATGGCTTCGATGATGATTTCCGCCATGCGCTTCGAGGCGCCCATGACGTTGGTGGGATTGACCGCCTTGTCGGTGGAGATCATCACGAACCGCTTTGCGCCATGCTCCTTGGCGCACTTGGCGACGTTGTATGTGCCGAAAACGTTGTTGCGCACCGCCTGTTCGGGGCTGTCCTCCATCAGCGGGACGTGCTTATGCGCCGCCGCGTGGATGACGATTTCCGGTTTGAACTCATCAAACACCTGATTCAGCGTCGCTTCGTCGCGAATCGAACCGACGCGCAGGACGACCGTGTTCTTGACAATCTCGCCGTACTTGTTTTTCAGCTCGGCGAACAGGTCATACATGTAGTTTTCGCTGATGTCGTACAGCACCAGCTTTTCGGGGATGAACGCCATCATCTGCCGGCACATTTCCGACCCGATTGACCCGCCGCCGCCCGTGACCAGCACGCGCCGCCCGGCAATCACCTGCTCCACTTCGGACATATCGAGGTGCTTCTCATCGCGCCCCAGCAAGTCCGCGATGTTGATGTCGCGCATCTGCCCCTGCCCGCCGTTCATCTCCTGCATCACGGTATAGCGGCGGACGTGGCAGCCCGTATCCACACAGGTGTGCATCAGCTCCGTCAGGTCGGATTTCGGCGTGGCAATGGCGATGATGATATCGTCAATCGCGTACTGCTTGGCGTACTCGGCAATTTTCCCCGTATCCATCACCACGCGGACACGCCCGATGCGGGTGTTGCGCCGGCTCTCGTCGTCATCCACCACAATCACCGGCACGCAGTCGCCATAGCGTCCCGCCTGCATATCGCGGATGACCTGCGCGCCGCCCCAGCCGCCGCCGACGACCATCACGCGTCGTGCCTTGGCGCTGCCGCCGGTGAAGAAGTGCGTCCATCCGCCGCCCTGCGCGACCTTGATGACGAACCGGCTTGCCGCAAGCATCACCATCAGCAGCAGCCACTGCACAAGGTAGACCGGGCGCGGCATGAGGAAGATGTTCGGTTCGCGCCGAATCGAATAGCACAGGAACGACACGAGGTACGTTATCCCCGTGCCGCCGAGCGTACCGCAGGCGATTTGCAGCAGCAGATCCACGCCCGCGTATTTGAGGATGCCGCGGTAGAAGCCCATCATATGCAAAAGCGCGACGGTGGAGACAATCAGCAGCGGCAGACTGCGCCAGACGTGGAGGATATGCGCTGCCGGGGCGTGCATGTCATAATACACCTGCAAGCCCATCAGCAGCGAAGCCGAAATCAGCAGCGCGTCCAGGAGCATGAGCAGCCCAATGCGCATGGTCTGATTGGCGAAAACGGATTTTTTCTTCAAAGCGGAAGCAGCTCCTTTGCCATTTTCCCGAACGCAGCGAAAATAGACATGTTTCGCGCGTCCTCTTCATTATAGGACACTTGCGCGGCAAATGCAAGCGGCTGAGGGGCTTTTTGCGGCGTTTCTACTACTATTATGGCGTTTGCAGGCTGCTGGTCAGCCCCAAGCGAATCATGCGGTCGCTGAGGACTGCCATGTCGTCGGCTTTCTCCACGCAGTCGCGCTCCAGCCACGTCCGCAGCAGACCCACAAAGCCCAGCGCGCCGAACGCATAGCTGTAATCGAACGTCACTTCGTCCTTCTTCATCATCAGCCACTCGCGGCGGAAGGCATCTTGAACCACGTCGGACAGCTTTTTCAGGAACTTCATATCGCCGTTCTGCCCCAGCAGCACTTGGCACAGTTCCTTGTTCTCCTCCACCAAACGGAACAACTCCTTCAGCACGGGCAGTGTATGCGTAAGCACGGTTTCGCCCTTATGCGCGGCAATCAGCTGATTCACCTGATTGAACAGCTCCTGCTCGATGCTGTCCAGCATGTCGAATATATCGCGGTAGTACAGGTAGAACGTGCCGCGGTTGACGTCCACCAAATCCGCCAGCTCGCGCACGGTAATGTCCTGCACCTGCTTTTCCTTCATCAGCTGAATCAGCCCGTGGGTAAGCAGCTTTTTCGTCCGGCGCACCCGGCGGTCTTCCTTTTTCTCCGGCTTAACCTGCATCGTATCCTTTTCTGTCATCATGGTGCCCCCTTATTTTTCAACTCTTTTGCCAATTTTGTTGATTTTTTCCGCAATTGGCGTTTGTCCTGTTGCTTAATCAGCGTCCGAAACCGAATCTGATGATTGATTTTCGGTACACATGCTATTATACTATCCCTCGTTGAGAAAGTCAACACATTGTTCACTAAAAGTTATGGATTTCAGAAAAGGAGGAACTGTTGTGAACCGATTCGCAAGGTGGATTGTCAAGCACCGTGTCGCTGTCGTCATCATCTGTCTGCTGATGCTGATTCCGTCGGTGCTGGGGATGAACGCCACAAAGGTCAAGTATGACCTGCTGTATTATCTGCCGGAAGACCTTGACACGGTCAAGGGGCAGAACATCCTGATGGAAGAGTTCGGCAAGGGCGCGTTCTCCCTGTGCATCACGGAAGGGATGAGCGAAACCGACCAGCAGGCGCTGGAGGACGCCATCCGCGACGTGCCGCATGTGGATACGGTCATCGGCTATGCGTCCATCACCAAGGGCACGATTCCTTCCGAGATTCTGCCGGACGAATACCGGAACATCTTCGAGAAAGCCTGCAAATAAAAAGTCAAGCCCCAAATGGGACTTGCTGCAAGGAAATTTG
>ENA-OPCV01001251-OPCV01001251.1-human-gut-metagenome-genome-assembly--contig:-NODE-1251-length-19519-cov-3.439889_pt1 | contig 19519 bp, 17 predicted proteins | sample MGYA00241257_ERZ501494 | MGnify/ENA primary metagenome ERZ501494 (study PRJEB25962, sample SAMEA2042618) | human gut metagenome | biome: human gut; feature: human-associated habitat; material: faeces...
GATATGCTGCTTTCCGATGTGAAGCTCAGCAACTACAAGGAGCGCACGGCGCAGGTCATGGCGTTTCTGGACAAGTATATTCCGGATGTTGCTGCAATGGAGACACAGATGAAGAAGTATCATAAATATTTTACCACGGCGGAAGCGGAAAAGGCTGTATTAAAAGCAGAAAACGAGAGCTTGACGGATAAGTTGGAAAAAAGTCAGCAGCAGAGTACCCTCAAGAAACTGCAAGATGTCAAGCTGCAAAGTGATTACGAAGCGGCGCAGGCTGTTCTTGAACGGATTCCACCGGATATTATCAAGGCATACACACAGCGGGGCAACCGGGAAAGGAAGGTTGATCAGTATAGCGCACTGGAATAAGGATGAATGGAGCGGCCTTGCCGATTTGCTTGCAAATCTGATAGAAAAATACGCGACAGTTCTGGATTTGGACAACCTTCCGGAACAGCCGTATTCTTTTGGCGACAAAGAAACTGTAAATAATTTGGAACATCCAGAGGAAAGCATTGAAAACACAGAAACGGCATGATATAATTATCGTGCAATTGATGTCCAAACTCAATGTGGGGAGAAAAAAGTGTCCCTGCATTGAGGTACATAAACTTGACGGAGTGAATGACATGAATGGAAAGAATAAAAATAACAATCCGTCCGAGATGATTATCTATACCACAGAGGATGGCTTGACAAAGATCGAAACGACCTTCGATGGAGATACCGTTTGGCTGTCCATTGACCAGATGGCGGAGCTGTTTCAGCGTGACAAATCTACTATTTCCAGACATATCAAGAACATTTTCACTGAGGGCGAATTGAAGCAAGAAGCAGTTGTTGCAAATTTTGCAACAACTGCCGCTGACGGTAAGACTTATCAGGTAGATTACTATAATCTCGATGTCATCATTTCTGTCGGCTACCGTGTGAAATCTCAGCGCGGCGTGCAGTTTCGTATTTGGGCAACGGGGATTTTGAAGGAGTATATGCGAAAAGGCTTTGCTCTGGATGATGAGCGCCTGAAAAATCTGGGTGGCGGCGGATACTTCAAGGAGCTGCTGGAGCGTATCCGCGATATCCGTGCTTCGGAAAAGGTGTTTTATCGACAGGTGCTTGAAATCTACGCGACCAGTATTGACTATGATCCCAAGGCGGAAATCTCCGTTCAGTTTTTCAAGAAAGTCCAAAATAAAATTCATTATGCCATTCATGGGCAAACCGCGGCGGAGGTCATTTACACACGCGCCGATGCGGAGAAAGAATTTATGGGCTTGACCACCTTTGCGGGCAGTCAGCCAACGCTGAAAGAGGCGGTAGTTGCCAAGAACTATCTGAACGAGAAAGAGCTTCGTGCTATGGGGCAGCTTGTGTCCGGATATCTGGATTTTGCGGAACGACAGGCGGAGCGGGAGCAGGCAATGACCATGCAGGACTGGTCGGAGCATCTTGATCGGATTCTGACCATGAGCGGAGAGCAGCTGCTGGTTGGCAACGGAAGCGTCAGCCATAAGCAGGCTATCGACAAGGCAACCGGCGAATACAGAAAATACAAAGCCCGTACCCTCAGTGAAGTTGAGCGCGATTATCTGGATTCCATCAAGCTGTTGGAGCAGAAAACAGATAAAAAGTAAGCTGGGGTGGAGAAGATGCGATGAAAAAAGAAAAGATAAAAGTCTATATCTATACTCGCGTGTCTACTGCCATGCAGATTGACGGATACTCTCTGGATGCACAGAAATCCAGAATGAAAGCCTATGCCGAGTTCAATGACTATGAGATCGTGGGCGAATACGAGGATGCCGGTAAATCCGGAAAGTCCATTGAAGGGCGTGTAGAATTTAACCGCATGATGGAGGATATCAAGTCCGGTAAAGACGGCGTGTCCTATGTACTGGTGTTCAAACTCTCACGTTTCGGCAGAAATGCGGCAGATGTCTTGTCTACCCTACAGGTCATGCAGGATTTTGGCGTTAACCTAATCTGTGTGGAGGATGGGATCGATTCCTCCAAGGATGCGGGGAAGCTGATGATCTCCGTTTTGTCGGCGGTTGCAGAGATTGAGCGTGAGAATATCCGTGTGCAGACGATGGAGGGCAGAATCCAAAAAGCCCGTGAAGGGAAATGGAACGGCGGCTTTGCGCCTTATGGCTACAAGCTGGAAAAGGGACAACTTTTCATCAATGAGGAAGAAGCAGCGGCAATCCGCGTGATTTTTGACCAGTATGTGCATACGGATACCGGCGCAAACGGCCTTGCAAAATACCTTGCAACCCACGGGATTCGCAAAATCCAAAGGCAAAACGGAAAAAATCCCTTATTCGATGCGGCGCTGATCCGCAGGATTCTGAAAAATCCGATATACTGCGGGAAAATCGCCTATGGCAGACGTCGAACGGAGAAGGTGCATGGCACCCGAAATGATTACCGGCTGGTAGAACAAGACGATTATCTGCTGGTAGATGGTCTGCATGAGGGAATCGTCTCCGAAGAACTATGGCACGAGGCGCAGGTCAAGCTGCTGGCACAAGCGGAGAAATACGAACACGTCAACAGGGGCAAAGACACCAGAATTCATCTGCTGTCCGGTATTGTAAAATGTCCGGTCTGCGGTGTGGGAATGTACGGAAACAAAAGCATCAAACACAAGGCGGACGGCTCAAAATACAAGGATTTTTATTACTATGGCTGTAAGCACCGTGCGATGACGCGCGGTCATAAATGCGACTTCAAGAAGCAGATCAATGAAGAACTGCTGGACAGCGCCGTTGCGGAGGTCATTGTAAAGCTGGTAAGCAATCCGAAGTTCGCCGCCATGATGCAGGAAAAGATCAGCATGAAGGTGGATATCTCTGCCATTGAGCAGGAGATCGCGGCGCATGAAAAGCAGCTTCGACAGAGTTATTCCGTAAAGGCACGACTGATGGAGGAGATTGATTCCCTCGACCCGGATGATAAGCACTACATGAAACGCTAAGCAGACCTTGATGACCGGCTTTACAAGATGTATGATAAAATCGAGGATATGGAAAACCAGCTCAAGCTCCAATCATTGCGGAAGATATGAGCTTGAGTTTGGACAATGACGCACATATAGAAATGGTATGCCTTTTGAGCAAAGAGGCAGGGGAGGAACAGCAGAGATGAATCAGGCAATGAAGAAAGCAAAGGAAACTTTTGCACAGGGAAATTATACCTGTGTCTGGTGCAGGGACAACGAGCTTTTGACGAGTAAGGAAGCAGGTCTGCGTCCGCTGCTGACACGCATCCGGGAGGGGAAGGATTTGAACGGATTTTACGCGGCGGATAAAATCGTCGGACGCGCGGCGGCATTTTTATATGTGAAGCTCGGAGCAGCTGGGGTGTATGCGCCTGTGATGAGCAGGGGTGCGAAAGAACTTTTGGCGGAATACAACATACCTGCAGAAGCAGACGAACTGACAGAGAACATCCGAAATCGCCAAAATACCGGATTATGTCCAATGGAATGCGCAGTTTCTTCCTGCGGCAGTCCGGAAGCAGCGTATGCTGCCATTTTGGAAGCGATCAGAAAAATGCAGCAGAAATAAGCGATAAAGATAAAGGGGAAAACATAAGAGGAGGAGCGGTTAAATGCTGTACAAAAAGAATCAGGCAGAGAAACTGGAAGACAGTTTGTTTCAGCAGCCCACAGCGGAGTATAGGGGAGCTCCCTTTTGGGCGTGGAATACGAGGCTGGAGCAAAAAGAGCTCGACAGACAGATGGAGGTCTTAAAGTCGATGGGCTTTGGCGGTGCACATCTGCATCCCCGTACCGGTCTGGAAACACCGTATTTAAGCGAGGAATTCATGGATCGGATCAAGGGCTGCCTGGCAAAAGCAAAGCAGGAAAACCTACAGGTTTATTTGTATGATGAGGATCGTTGGCCATCCGGATTTGCGGGAGGTCTTGTGACGAAGGAGGAAAAATACCGTGCGCAGTATCTTCTGTTTACAAACAAGCCTTATGAAGCAGGGGAAAAGGCACAGAAGCAGACAGACTCCAGCGCGAGAGCAGCAAGAACCTTAAACGGCAGGCTGCTTGAGGTTTACGATGTCGTTCTGGATGAAAAGGGTTATCTGGTTTCCGGTAAAAAACTGGAGGAAGGCATGCAGCCCCAGGGAACCTGTTGGTATGCTTATCTGGAACGCCCGCTGCCGAGCACCTGGTACAACCATCAGACCTATGTAAATACGCTGGATAAAGCGGCAATGGATCGTTTTCTGGAAATCACCCACGAGACTTATGCAAAGGAGATCGGGGACGAGTTTGGAAAAACGGTGCCGACGATCTTTACGGATGAGCCGCAGTTCTCTCATAAAACACTTTTGCAGTTTCCGCAGGAAAAACGGGATGTGATCCTGCCCTGGACTGAGGATTTTGCTCAGACCTATCAGGAAATGTATCAGGAGGATATTCTGGAAAAGCTTCCGGAGCTGATCTGGGAAAAAGCAGACAGAAGCGTTTCCACGATCCGGTATCATTATCATGATCATGTGACGGAGCGTTTTACCCGCGCATTTGCAGACAATGTTGGAGCATGGTGCAAAAAGCACAATATCGCGCTGACCGGACATATGATGGAAGAACCCACACTGCGCAGTCAGACTGCAGCACTGGGCGAGGCGATGCGTGCGTACAGAAGCTTTGAACTGCCCGGCATCGACATGCTGTGTGACAGCCATGAATACACGACGGCAAAGCAGGCACAGTCGGCATCTCATCAGTTTGGGCGTGAAGGCGTAATGAGCGAGCTTTATGGTGTAACGAGCTGGAGTTTTGATTTCAGACGCCATAAGCTGCAGGGAGACTGGCAGGCAGCGCTGGGCATTACACTGCGTGTGCCGCATCTGTCCTGGGTTTCGATGAAGGGGGAGGCAAAGCGTGATTATCCGGCGAGCATCAATTATCAGTCGCCGTGGTGTAAGGAATATAAAACAGTGGAAGATCATTTTGCAAGAGTAAACACAGCCATGACGCGCGGTAAGGCAGCTGTGCGTGTCGGCGTCATCCATCCAATTGAAAGCTACTGGCTTCACTGGGGACCGGAGTCCCAGACTGGATTGATCCGCGAGCAGATGGAGGAACGGTTCCAGAATGTGACCCGCTGGCTGTTGTTTGGCAGCTGTGACTTTGATTATATTGATGAATCTCTTTTGCCCGGACTTTGTACAGAAGCAGGAAACCCGCTGAAGGTCGGTGCAATGTCCTATGATGCTGTTATCGTTCCCGGCTGCGAAACGCTGCGCAGTACGACAATAGAACGTTTGAAAACCTTTGCAAGAGCGGGCGGTAAGCTGATTCTGATGGGAGAAGCACCGACTATGACAGATGCAGTGCCCAGTAACGATGGCGCAGAGCTTGCAGCCCTTTCCAGACAGATCGTTTTTGAAAAAGCGGCGCTTTTGGAAGCGGTTGAACCGTACCGCGCACTGCGTCTGGAAAATGAGACGGGAAGCCTGACAAACCATTACATCTATCAGCTGCGCATAGATCAGGACTGCGGCTGGCTGTTTATTGCAGTGGGAGAGCCTGCAGAAAATCCGGATTTTGTGAAAAAGGATCCTGTGAACATCGTGTTAAACGGCAGGTTCACGGTGAAAGAATACGATACCATGACCGGAAGAATCCGGGATGTGAAGACGGCAAAAAGAGGGGCGCAGACGGTTATAAATCATATCTTTTATAACCAGAGCAGCTTGCTGTTAAAGCTGATGCCAGTGGGCGAGGCGAGCGGCAGCGTGCAGGCGGCTGCAGCGAACGATGCAACACAAGCAGCTGGCGTGCCTGGCGCGATGCAGGCGGTATCTGGCGCATCCAGCACGGCAGAAAGCTGCGCAGCATGCGGCGATTTTACTTCGGCTGCAGCCCTCCGGGAACAGCTCCTTGCGTCCGGCGCGGCGCCGAAAACCCTTCCGAATCGTGTTGCCGTTACTTTAAGTGAGCCGAACGTTCTTCTTTTGGATCGAGCGGAATTTTGTCTGGATGGCGGAGCATATCAGCCTGCGCAGGAGCTTCTGCGGGCTGATAACGTACTGCGCAGCCAGCTGGGCTTTTCGGCCCGCGGTGGAGAAGTGGCGCAGCCCTGGGTATTGCCGGAGGAAAAGACAGAACATTTTGCGACACTTCGCTTTACGATAGAAAGTGAAGTGGAAGTACCGGTACGTTTGGCGCTGGAGGAAGCGGAGCATGCATCTGTAAAACTGAATGGGAAAACAGTGAACGAAAAGGTGTCCGGCTGGTATACGGACCACTGCATCGGGACGATTGAAATCGGCACACTTCAGAAAGGCACAAATATAGTGGAAGCGACAGTTCCTTTCACGCACAGAATCGGTCTCGAATGGTGTTATCTCCTCGGTGATTTTGGCGTGCGTATCGAAGGCAGAGCCGGTGTGGTGACAGCACCTGTCAGAGCGTTAAGCTTTGGGGATATCGTACCCCAGGGACTTCCTTTTTATGGTGGAAATATTACCTATCATCTGCCGGTATCGATCGGAGCAAATGGCGCTGTTGTACATATTCCTCATTATCGCGGCGCACTCGTTGCAATAGAAAAAGATGGAAAACGGTTGGGTGAGACGACATTTGCACCCTATGATCTGACTGTTGGAAAGACAGAGTCCCTGGAACTGGTGCTGTTTGGAAACCGCGTCAATACCTTTGGCGCAGTCCATATGGTTGGTGAGGATGACAGATTCCTGAATCCCGGCAGCTGGCGCACACAGGACGATGGCTGGTCAGAGGAATATGTGCTGCAGAAGGTCGGCATTTTGTCTGCACCGGTGATTGTGGAAAAGTAAAAATGTATTTTGAAAAGCAAAAATGCAGTGCGTTATACAGCACTGCATTTTTGTTTCCTGACAAGGAACAGGGAATGTGCTACAATGATAAAAAGATGTCGGATAAAAAGACTTTCACTTATTTATGAGGAAGCTCATGTGAGCTTAGCTCTTTCGACTCTGGCATCATAAAAAGTAAAATGTTTGAGAGATAAAGCGAATGTGAGGGAAAGAAAATGACAGAAATTGAAAATAGTAAAGATCTGATTAGTGTATTATGGAGTGGGGCAGACATCTTGCGTTCAAAAATGGACGCAAATGAGTATAAAGATTATCTGCTGGGGATCGTGTTTTATAAATATCTTTCTGATTCCTTCCTGATCAAGGTATATGATCTGCTTTACGATGAAAAACCATCTACACTGAAGGATGCAGTAGAGGCATACAAAGAGGCATTGAATGACGAAGAAAGTTCAGAAGAATTAAAAAAACAGCTTGCAGAAGAATGCCATTATGTGATGGAACCAGAACTTACATATACGCATTTTGCAGAGGAAGCAAGAAATAATTCTTTTAACCGAGAGCAGCTGCAAAAAGGCTTCAACAACATTGAGCAGAGTGATCCTATTTTTGCTGATTTGTTTGCTGATATTGATTTATATTCCAATCGATTGGGTACAGGAGATCAGAAACAGAGCGATACAGTAGCCAGTCTTATAAAAGAAATTGATAAAGCTGATTTACTGAATTCGGATGCAGAAATACTTGGAAATGCATATGAATATCTGATTGGGCAGTTTGCATCTGAAACTGGAAAGAAAGCAGGAGAATTCTATACGCCCCAAGCTGTATCGAAAATCCTGACACGAATCGCTATTTCGGGACAGGAAGATAAGATTGGACTGTCTGTATATGATCCGTGTATGGGATCAGGATCGCTCCTATTAAATGCAAAAAAGTATGCGGATAAGCCAAAGTATATTAAGTATTACGGACAGGAATTGAATACATCGACATATAATTTGGCAAGAATGAACATGTTTTTACATGGAATTGCAGCGGAGAACCAAAAGCTTAGAAACGGTGATACACTGGATGGAGACTGGCCGACTGGAGAAGAAACGGATTTTGATATGGTTCTTATGAATCCGCCCTATTCTGCAAAATGGAGCGCGGCGGCAGGATTTTTACAGGATGAGCGTTTCAGTGATTATGGTGTACTGGCACCAAAATCAAAAGCAGATTATGCTTTTTTACTGCATGGATTGTATCATCTGAAAAGCAGTGGGACAATGGCAATTGTGCTTCCGCATGGCGTCCTTTTCAGAGGAGCAGCAGAGGGAAAAATCAGAGAGAAATTGTTGCGCTCCGGCAATATTTACGCGGTAATCGGTCTTCCGGCAAACTTATTTTATAATACGTCCATTCCGACTTGTATTATTGTGTTAAAGAAACACAGAGATGGACGGGATGTACTGTTTATTGATGCCTCTAAGAAATTTAATAAAGGCAAAAAACAAAACGAGATGACGGATGCCCATATTGACGAAGTGCTTGCATTGTATAGCAAGAGAGAAACTGTAGAAGGAGAAGCAGTTTTAGCAAGCTTTGATGAGATCGAAAAAAATGATTTCAATCTGAATATCCCGCGATATGTTGATAATTTTGAAAAAGAAGAAGAAATCGATCTTGATGCACTTTTAAAAGATATGGAAAAAACGGATGATGAGCTGAAACAGGTGCATGGAGAATTTGTATCCCTTTTAAAAGAGCTGACATCATCAGATGAGGCTATTATGTCTTCATTAAATGAGCTGATTGGAAGGATGGAGAGGTAATGGATATGGCAAAACCTACAATTAGATTTAAAGGATATCAGGATGATTGGGAACAGCGTAAGTTGGGAGATGTTGCACCATTACGTGGTGGATATGCATTTAAAAGTAGTGAATATAAAAAAGATGGCACACCAATTGTTAGAATATCAAATATTCTTCCGGATGGTTCAATTGGGGCTGATTTTGCATGTTATGATGATATGGAGAATGATGAAAATATATCCCTTAGAAATGGTGACGCATTACTTGCAATGTCAGGAGCTACAACTGGAAAAGTATCTATTTTAAAATGCAAAAATACTGATAAATACTATCAAAATCAGCGTGTTGGATACTTTAAAAGAAATATACAATATAATTATGATTTTGTTTCTACAATTGTTCGTTCTGATTTATTTAAAGAGCAATTAATGTCAGTCTTAGTGGCAGGTGCACAACCAAATGTTTCATCAAAAGAAATAGATTCTTTTGAATTTGTGTTTCCTTTGAATATTGAAGAACAGAAGAAAATCGGTCAATATTTTGCCAACCTCGACACCCTCATCACTCTTCACCAGCGAAAGTGTGATGAAACAAAAAGACTGAAAAAATATATGCTTCAAAAAATGTTTCCGCAAAATGGGGAAAAAGTTCCAGAAATTCGATTTTCAGGATTTACTGATGATTGGGAACAGCGTAAGCTCGGTGATATTGGTAAAGCTCGCTCTGGAGTAGGATTTCCCGACGCCGAACAAGGAGGGGTAACCGGTATACCGTTCTTCAAAGTTTCCGATATGAATTTAGACGGCAATGAGAATGAAATGACGGTTGCTAATAACTATGTTACAGCAGAGCAGATCGCTGTTCACAGGTGGTCGCCTATTACAGAATTGCCAGCTATTTTCTTTGCAAAGGTTGGAGCTGCTGTGATGCTAAATCGCAAGCGTTTATGCCGTTTTCCGTTCCTTTTGGACAACAACACAATGGCGTATTCTCTCAGCTCAACGAAGTGGGACGCAGACTTTGCAAAGGCTCTCTTTGGAACAGTTGATTTGACTTCCTTGGTTCAAGTTGGAGCATTACCGTCCTACAATGCCAGAGATGTTGAATCAATGGAAATATATCTGCCGAGCCTTTTAGAGCAAGAGCAAATTGGCGGTTTTTTCAAGCAGCTCGACACCCTTATCACCCTTCACCAGCGAGAGTTAGAAAATCTCCAAAATATCAAGAAATTTATGCTTGGAAAGATGTTTGTATAAGGGAGGAACGTAGAAAATGGGAAAAATAATTCTTTATCACGGGACTCCGGATCGGGTTGTTGTGCCGAAATACGGTGGTGGGGATGAAAAACACGATTATGGAAAAGGTTTTTATCTCACGGAAAGTATTGAACTTGCTAAGGAGTGGGCGGTTTGCCGCCCAAATGAAATAAATGGCTGGGTTCACAAGTATGAACTTGAAACAGATGGATTAAAAATTTTAGATTTTCAGCAGAAGGATGTACTTTCATGGCTTGCTGAATTGATGAAGCATAGGGATGCAGCGGATTCTAAACGATATCGCATGCTTGCAGCAAAGTTTATTGAAAAATACGGAGTAGATACAAACGAATATGACGTTATTCGAGGGTGGAGAGCAAATGCGTCTTATTTTTATATTGCGAAGGAGTTTGTTCGGGATAATATTGATATCGATATTCTTGAAGAACTTCTTTCACTGGGGGGGTTGGGAATCCAGTATTGCATCAAATCAGAAAAAGCGTATGCGAATCTGACGGAGAAGAGCGATGACTTGCGTATTGTTCCATATGCTGAGTTTAATGATAGATATAATCAGAGAGACGTGATGGCTAGAAAAAATATGCGTGATCTTGTTGACTCTGATGCAAATAAGGTTACAAAAGTATTCAGTACTTTATTTTGAGGTGATGATAATGCGAGCATACGCAGAGGAGTATTTAAATGATGTGGTAGAAAATCAAGGAAAGCTCTTTGATTTTATTGCACAGACGTATCCTGATAAGGATACGGAGGAATTTATCAATACTTATATGGCAAGCAAAACAAGAAAAAGTATTGATGAAGCCCAAGCATATGTCAATACGATGGATGCAAAGGAACTTTGGAATTATTTTAATAAAACAGAAAACTATCATTTGAGAGATGGCAATGCGCTGGAAGGATTCATGCCATTTTGGATTGGTGAATTCTATGCCTATTATCAGTGGTATTATAACTTACCGAGTGCGGAGGTAGTTAGAAAAATTCCGGTTTCCTTTTTGAAAAAAGCTTATACAGGACTTCATGACCTGGAACTTGATTTGGCAGTGAAAAAAGTTGGGGTGGTATAATGGCAATAGTTTGTTTTCATAACGAAAATGAAGAAAATGGATACCTGAGTAACTGGTATCCATCTACGTTTTCTATTAATGGTATTAGGTATTCTTCAATGGAACAGTATATGATGTACAGTAAGGCAGTATGCTTTAAGGATGATAAGATTGCAAAGCAGATTCTTGCTACAGAGGACTGTGCGAAGATCAAGGCTTTTGGAAGGAATGTGACTGGATATGACGAAAATATGTGGAATGGTGTTCGACAGATTATTGTTTATGAGGGACTCTTGGAGAAGTTCTCACAAAATCCTGAATTGCGGGAAAAATTGAAAAAAACGGGAAAAGCAATTCTGGCAGAGTGTGCAGTGAAAGATCGGGTATGGGGGATTGGTTTATCAATGCATGACCCAGACCGGCTTAATCGGATGAAATGGCAAGGTCAAAATCTACTTGGTTACGCTTTGATGATGGTGAGAGAAAGAATATGATCCATATGTTTGGGAACAGCGTAAGGTTACAGATTTAGGTGAAATATATATTGGTTTAGTAACGACAATGACAGAACACTATACCGATAAGGGGCATTTATTGATTAGAAATTCAGATATAAAAGATGGATATTTTGAATTTGGAGAAAATCCAATTTATCTTGATGAAGAGTTTTCTGAGCAGAATAAATCAAGAATGCATCAGCTAGGTGATGTAATAACAGTGCATACTGGTGATATAGGAACATCTGCTGTAATAGGCGAAAATGAAGTAAATTCAATAGGTTTCGCAACAATTGTAACTAGACCAAATCAAGAAATATTGGACTCGAATTATTTTGCGACTTATTTGAATACCGATACTCATAAGCAATGGGCTATTTCAATGGCAACAGGTGATGGAAGGTCGAACTATAATCTGAAAGACTACACAAAACTTGTAGTTCCGATACCTGAAATTGAGGAACAAAAGAAAATTGCAACGTGTATTGTCAATTTAAATTCCCTTATCACTCTTCACCAGCGTAAGTCAAGTTGGCTTGCATACGGAAGCCATTTTCGCTTGGGAACAGCGTAAGTTGGGGGATGTGGTTGAAGATTATGTCGAAAAAACAACAGTGGAAGATCAATATCCTGTTTTAACCTCATCTCAGCGAAAAGGAATTGTGTTACAAGACGATTTTTTCGCAGGGGATAGAGTGAATCAAAATGGAAATATAGGGTATTTTATAATTCCGCGTGGATACTTTGCTTTTCGAAGTAGAAGTGATAATGATGTATTTGTCTTTAACCGTAATGATGCAGTGGATATGGGAATAATAAGCTATTTTTACCCTGTATTCAAACCAAGGGGAGTAGATTCAGATTTTCTGTTACGCAGATTAAATTATGGTTTAGAGGATCAAATCAAGATAAATTCTGAGGGAACAGGGCAGCATGTTTTATCATTGAAAAAGTTTAAAAATATGATTGGATTATTTCCATCATATGAAGAGCAGAAAAAAATTGGTTCTTATTTTTCTCAAATAGACCACCTCATCACTCTTCACCAGCAGAAGTATTTTTATCATATATATACATTTAACCAAACAAAAGAACTCTAATAAACGTAAAGGAGAACGAAAATGCCAGAATTGGAGAAAATAATCGAAAAAAAGTTAATAGAGCAATTGATTTATGGAGAGTCTCAGTGGACTTACCGGGAAGATTTAAAGACGGAGGACGATCTTTGGAAAAATTTCAAGTATATTCTGGAACAGAATAATAAAGATCGCCTGAATGGAGAAGCTTTGTCGGATGCAGAGTTTGAACAGGTGAAGAATCAGTTGCAGTTTTCTTCTTTTTATAAGGCAGGTGAGTGGTTGGTTGGTGAAAATGGAAAAGTGATGGTTCATGTACAACGAGATACGGAAAGGCTGCATTTAGTTGTGATGAATCATGAACACATTGCGGGGGGAAGCAGTGTTTATGAGGTAATCAATCAGTACAGTGCATTAAAGTCAGACGATGAAGAGAGTATAGCGGAAAGGGACAGAAGATTTGATGTTACGCTAATGATTAACGGGCTTCCGATGATACATATTGAACTGAAAAATCGTCAGCATTCATATATGGATGCTTTCTGGCAGATAAAAAAGTATATCAGTGAGGGAAAATTTACTGGAATTTTTTCTGCAGTTCAGATGTTTGTGGTCAGTAATGGAGTAGATACGAAATACTTTGCAGCGGCAGGTGATACGGAACTGAATCCGAAATTTATGAGCGGCTGGGTTGATACAGAGAATAATCCTGTATCCGATTATATCGATTTTGCCAAGAGTGTCCTGCGCATTCCACAAGCGCATGAAATGATAGCCCGGTATACGGTTTTAGATGAAGATGCAAAAAGGTTGATTTTACTTCGTCCATATCAGATTCATGCAATTGAATCTATAAGGGAGGCTTCGAGGACAGGAAAATCCGGGTATGTATGGCATACAACAGGTTCCGGAAAGACGCTGACTTCTTACAAAGCAACCAGAAATTTGCTTATGGATATTCCGGCGATCGATAAAGCAATTTTTCTGATTGATCGAAAAGATCTGGACGCACAGACAACCATGGCATTTCAGGCATATGCAAATAATGATCTGGTAGATGTGGATGAGACTGATAATGTGAATGATCTGAAGAAAAAACTAAAATCCAGTGATCGGCAGGTGATCGTTACTACGATTCAGAAAATGCAGATCCTGATTAGTAAAAGACTTCAGGAAGGAACAACAGAATATAGCAAGATCAAGAATCTGAAAATTGCATTTGTAGTAGATGAGTGTCACAGAGCGGTTACACCAAAGACCAAAAGAGAACTGGAAAAATTTTTTGGAAGATCACTTTGGTATGGATTTACAGGAACACCCAGGTTTGCTGAAAATCCGTATCCACAGATGGGGGATTTAGCTCGTACTACAGAAGAATTATATGGAAAACGTCTTCATAAATATACGATTCAAAATGCGATTCATGATAATGCTGTGCTTGGATTTCAGGTAGAGCATAATGGAGCAAAAAATCTTGAGGATGAGACAAATGCCAGCGTATATGATAATGAAACTCATATGCTGAAAGTGTTGGATATTATTCTCAATAAGTCTTTTTATAAATTGGGATTTCAGAATGGAAAAGGGAAGACGTATGAAGGACTTCTTACAACAAGCTCGATTCAGCTGGCACAGAAATATTATGAGCTTTTGTGTAAAGTTAAAAGTGGTGAAACGTCGCTTGTAATTGATGAAAAAATCAAACAGGTTCTTCCGGATTTTCCGAAGTTTGCCATCACATATTCGGTAACAGAAAATGAAGAAGGATCACATGTCAATCAGGAGAAGATGCAGAAATCTTTAAATGATTATAATGAAATGTTTGGTACAAAGTATGAGCTTTCACAGATTCAGGGATATAATGGAAACCTGAATAAACGATTAGCACGAAAAGATGCAAAATTCAAGAGAAGGAATGAACAGCTGGATCTGGTAATTGTGGTAGATCGTTTGCTGACAGGTTTTGATGCGCCGTGTATGTCTACAATATTTATTGACAGACAACCGATGGGACCGCATGATTTGATTCAGGCATTTTCAAGGACAAATCGTATTTTTGACAAAAATAAAACCTATGGACAGATTGTAACTTTTCAGGCACCTAAATTATTTAAAGAAAGTGTGGATAATGCCGTAAAATTGTATTCTGCAGGGAGTACAGAGAAAGCACTGGTAGCTGAATGGGAAGAAATTGAACCGGCATTTCGGAAGGCGTTGGCAGCATTGAAAGTATCTGCCGAGACACCGGAAAAGGTCACACCAATGTCTATAAAAGAGAAAAAAGTATTTGTTAAGATGTTCCAGACCTTTGATCATTTGTTTGCGCAGCTCAAATCTTTTACGCAATATGAAGATAGTATGTTGGATGATTATGGAATTACAGAAGAAGAGTATGATAAGTATGCCGGTGTTTATAAAAATGCATTGGAAGAGATCAAACTTGCAGAAGCGGAAGACGATTCGGATAAGGAGCATCAGGAAGATGATACGGTAGATTTGGATTATGAATTGATGGCATACAGCAGCACCAAAATTGATTATGAGTATATCATCAATCTGATTCAGAATATCGTAACACCAAGCGAAGAAGCGGAAGTTATTACACCTGAAGAAAGACAGAAACAAATTGAAGAAGTAAAACAATATGTTGAAGAAATGCAGAAAGATAATCCCAAAGTAGCAGAAATTATGCTTCAGTTGATCAATGAGATAGCTCAGGATGAGAATAAGTATAAAGGGCAGTCTATTTTAAATATTGTTGAAAATATGAAACTTGATTGCATCAATAAAGTGATCTCAGATTTTTGTGTTACCTGGTATGCTTCTAAAGATGATGTGATGTATGCTGCACTGCATTATCGGAATGGTGAGATCCCGAATGAGAGTGTGATTAAAGCAACGATTGATTATCAGAGTTATAAGGATGTACATGAAAAAGCATTGCCTAAATTCAGATATTATACCCAGTGTATGGCAGAATTAAGAAAAACACTGGATGAGGAGATTAAGCCATTACTGACGATTGCAGGATAAGAAATACGAGAGAATAATTGTTTATATCAGCGTAAGTGATTTCGAGAAAGGAAAAAACTTATGCAACAGCCTGTAGAAAATGCACAATTATTTTATGAGTATTACAGACAGTGGATTGACGTATACAAAAAGGGAGCAATCAGAGAAGCAACGTTGGACAAATATTTGATGACGCAGAAATGGGTAGAAAAACTGGCACCGGAATTAAAAGTGTATGAACTTACGAGAACTGCGTATCAAAAATTGTTGAATGATTATGCGAAAAATCATGAAAAACAGACTACATTGGATTTCCATCATCAGTTGAAAGGGGCAGTACTGGATGCAGTAGACGAAGGGATGATCGAACGCGATCCAACCAGAAAGGCGATCATTAAAGGAAAATCGCCGGGAGTTAAAAAAATAAAATATTTGAATCAGTTTGAGCTTCATACATTGATTGCACATTTAGATATTAAAGAAGCAGTGAACTGGGATTGGTTTATTTTATTGGTTGCAAAAACCGGCATGCGTTTTTCTGAGGCGTTAGCGATTACTCCCGGAGATTTTGATTTTGCCAGACAGACGTTATCTGTCAGCAAAACGTGGGATTATAAAGGGAAAGGTGGGTTCTTACCAACAAAAAATAAATCTTCTGTAAGAAAAATACAAATTGACTGGCAGATTGTAGTAAAATTTTCTGAATTAACAAAGAACCTGCCAGAAGATCAACCGATTTTTGTCGGAGATAAAAAAATTTATAATTCTACGGTTAATGATGTGCTAACCAGACACTGCAAGGCATGTGGTATTTCTGAAATTTCAATTCATGGTCTGAGACATACGCATGCGTCACTTTTGCTGTTTGCGGGTGTATCCATTGCCAGTGTTGCCAGGCGCCTGGGACATGCCAGCATGACGACAACACAAAAAACATATTTGCATATCATTCAAGAACTTGAAAATAAAGATGTTGATCTGGTTATGAGAACATTATCGGGACTGTAAACACAAATTATAATTTAAAGCAAAATCACTTACGCTGATGAGGAATAACAAATGTATAAGCATTGGACGAGAGAAGATATTAAAGCATCAAGTGAACGCTTGCATAATCTTTACGTAAAAGCACCGATAGACTATCGTTTCTTTTGTGGTCATGATATCCAAAGTGAAGATGATATGGACGCATTGGATTATTATATAATCGGTGTATGGCTGATTCAGCATAGAAGATACACGGATTGGTCAGATAGAAAATCCTTTGATTTAGCAGAGGTGTTGGAATTTATGCGTATTTATGGAATTCGAATTCCACGATACATGAAACGCACCAGATTCTATCGAAAGAAAAAGGATCAGCTTTTAAAGATATTAAATGGGAGCTTTACCCATGTGCATCCCACATAATCTATGCCCATACTTCCCCCTACAACGTTTTATCTTTTTTTGTCTTTGTATTTTTCTACGAAAACTATTTTATGAAGATGCTGTCGTAGAAAAAGCAGGGTATCCGGACGCATCAGATCGGCAGTTGAAAAGAAAAAATCCGCATAAATGCATAAAAATCCTCCGAAAATTTCGGAATCCTTTTTGATGAAAGTATGGTATAGTAAAAACGTATTTCACAAAAAGGAGAGAGACTGAAAATGGAACATAACAAAAGAAGTAGCTTTTCCGGTAAACTCGGATATGTCCTGTCAGCTGCGGGAGCATCTGTCGGGCTGGGAAATATCTGGAGATTTCCGTACCTGGCAGCAAAGTACGGAGGCGGCATTTTCCTGCTGATTTATATTTTGCTGGCGTTGACCTTCGGCTATACCATGATTGTAGCGGAAACCGCGATTGGGCGCATGACGAAAAAAAGCCCGGTGGGAGCCTTTTCCTCTTTCGGCAAATCGAAATGGCTGTCTGCAGGCGGCTGGATCAACGCGATCATTCCTGTGCTGATCGTACCGTATTATTCCGTAATCGGTGGCTGGGTCATCAAATATCTGGTTGAATATGTCAAAGGAAACGGTCAGAAGCTGGCAGCAGACGGCTATTTTTCCGATTTTATTTCAAACGGAACATCTACGGAAATCTGCTTTGCCGTATTTGCGCTGTTTACGCTGGCGATTATTTATGCGGGCGTGCGCAATGGAATCGAGCGCGTGTCGAAATTCATGATGCCGATACTGATCGTGCTATCCGTGATTATTGCAGTGTATTCGGTGACGCGTCCGGGCGCACTGGAAGGTGTGAAATATTTTCTGGTACCGAATGTGAAAAATTTTTCCTGGATGACGGTGGTTGCGGCGATGGGACAGATGTTTTATTCCCTGTCGATTGCTATGGGAATTTTGATCACGTTTGGATCCTATATGAAAAAGGACGTATCGATTGAAGATTCGACGAGAAATGTAGAAGTATTCGATACAGCCATCGCAATTATGGCGGGTCTGATGATCATCCCGGCAGTATTTGCCTTTTCCGGCGGAGATCCGGAGACGCTGCAGGCAGGACCTGCGTTGATGTTTATTACGATTCCGAAAGTGTTTGCAAGCATGGGATTTGGAACAGTAGCGGGAATTTTATTCTTCGTACTCGTGTTATTTGCAGCGATCACAAGCTCGATTGCACTGACAGAGAGTGCAGTGTCTACCTTTGAGGATGAGCTTCACTGGGGACGCAGGAAGGCAGTTGTTTTGGTTGGCGTGATCATGCTGGGGCTGGGTACTTTATCCTGTATGGGATACGGCCCGTTGTCCTGGGTAAAGCTGATCGGAATGCAGTTTCTGGATTTCTTTGATTTTCTGACAAACTCTGTTATGATGCCGATTGCAGCGATTGCTACTTGTCTGTTGATATCAAGAGTGGTAGGAGTCGATAAAATTGAAGAAGAAGTGGTACAAGAGGGACATCCATTTAAGAGAAGACAGATTTTCCGTTTTATGATTAAATACTTATGTCCGATTTTTGCGGCAATTATTTTAATCAGTTCAGTGGCAAATGCGTTTGGATTAATTTCCATGTAAATCAATAATATAAAAAAAGCTGTAGTGGAGTTAACACTATAGCTTTTTTTCTTCAAGAAGAATTTTTTTTAATTTTTGTGCAGCAATGCTCATTGGTCGTTTAGAATCATATACCATACATACATGACGTTTCGGAATCTTATCTTTTAGAGGAAGCTGAACAATATCCTGTTTTTGAAGTGCTTCTTTTGCCATCTCTTCTGGCAGAAAAGCAAGTCCCAGTTCGTTTTTTACCAATGGAAGAATCTGGTCAGTTGTTGCAGCTTCTGTATCGGGAATTAACTCGATTCCATGGGAAAGAAACAGGTTATAGTAAAAATGATAGGTGGCTGTTTCTAAGCCAAGACAAATAAAAGGATATTTTATCAGGTCTTTCAGAAAAAATTTTTGAGTGGCAAGGGAGGTAAACGTTTTCCCTCCGATTAAAATTTCCTGAAAAGATTTTAGTTTTAACTCTTTTAATGGTGCATCAAGCTGAGTTGGAGTTGTGACAACCGCAAAATCGATCTCACCGCTTCGTACAGAACGAATAGCTTGTGGAGTAGAATGATTACAGATTTTTAAACGAACACCGGGATAAGCGATATGAAATTTTTTTAGATGTTCCAGTAAATAAATATTCAGTGCGGTTTCACTTGCACCGATAGAAATGCTGCCGTGTTCTAGTCTAACACTGTCAGAGAGTTCTTCTTCTGCCAGCTGAAGCTGAGTCATGGCGGCAGAAACTCTTGTAAAAAATATCCTGTTGTGTGATAATAAAATCGAGATGATAGTTGGATGGTTTCAGGGATACAAGCAGAAGACGAAACATCCGACCGGAGATAGACTGGAGAAGAGGAAGAAAAAGATGAAAGAGACGGAAGCACAGGCAAAGCTGAGCCTGAAATTACAGGCGTATCAGTACCTGAAAACCAAGATCCTGAACTGTGAGTACCGCCCCAATGAGTTCCTGAACGAGCAGAAGCTCTGCGCC
>ENA-OPCV01001252-OPCV01001252.1-human-gut-metagenome-genome-assembly--contig:-NODE-1252-length-19519-cov-2.223079_pt1 | contig 19519 bp, 18 predicted proteins | sample MGYA00241257_ERZ501494 | MGnify/ENA primary metagenome ERZ501494 (study PRJEB25962, sample SAMEA2042618) | human gut metagenome | biome: human gut; feature: human-associated habitat; material: faeces...
ATGCTCATTATCGCAGCTGCCATTAAAATCGAGGATGGCGGCCCGGTGTTCTACAAACAAGTGCGTCTGACGAAAGACGGAAGAGAGTTCAAGGTCATGAAGTTCCGTTCCATGCGTGTGGACGCGGAAAAAGACGGTGTTGCCCGGCTTTCTACAGGTGACAAAGACGACCGGATCACTCCGGTAGGACACTTTATCCGAAAAGTCCGCCTGGACGAACTTCCACAGCTTTTCAACATCTGCAAAGGTGATATGAGTATCGTAGGCCCGCGCCCGGAACGCCCGGAGATCGCAGCCGAATACGAAAAAGAGATGCCGGAGTTCCGTCTCCGCCTCCAGGCCAGAGCCGGTCTGACCGGATATGCACAGGTGTATGGAAAATACAATACGACACCGTATGATAAGCTGCAGATGGATCTTAGTTATATTGCTAATCCGAGTGTTTGGGAAGATCTTAGAATCATGTTTGCTACGGTGAAAATCTTGTTTATGCCGGAGAGTACGGAAGGTGTTGCGGAAGGGGCTACTACGGTGATGGAAGAAGCGACAGCTACGAAAGAAAAAGACGAGTAAGATAGTAGATGTAAAATGTATCTGGGATGTATTTAAAGTATAAATGAGAATATGTTATGATTGATACGTTTGAGATTGAGAAGATAGATGCTAGATATTACAAAAGTTTTGAAAAAAGAATAACCTAGGCTCTTGGATAACGAGTCTGGGGTTGCTTTTGATATACTGTTTTTAAGGAGAATGAATAAGGTTGAGTAAAATTGGAATTCTGGGAACTGGTACATGGGGGATTGCTCTTGGAAGAATGCTGGCAAATACTGGCCATGATGTGATGATGTGGTCTGCGATTGAGAAAGAGATTGAGGAACTTTCACTTACATATATTCATCCAAAACTGCCTGATATGATAATCCCTAGGCAGATTCAATTTACAAAAAGTATTGAAAAAGTCTGTGAAAATAGGGATGTACTTATATTTGCTGTTCCATCTGTTTTTGTAAGAAGAACGGCAAGTAAGGCGAAAAAATTCATTCCGGATGATCAAATTATTGTAGATGTTGGAAAGGGTATAGAAGAGAGCACATTGTTAACTCTGAGTGAAGTTATAGGGGAAGAACTTCAAAAAGATGGGACGCATCAAGAGATAAAAGTAGTTGCCCTTTCGGGGCCGACTCATGCGGAAGAAGTTGCAATGGACATGCCTACATTGATTGTTTCTGCTTGTAATGATCTTAGCGTGGCAGAGAAAATCCAAGATATTTTTTCTAATACTTGTATGCGAGTATACACAAATATTGATGTGAAGGGTGTAGAACTTTGTGGCGCTTTGAAGAACATCGTTGCACTTGGAAGCGGTATTTCTGCTGGACTTGGTTATGGTGATAATGCAAAAGCCGCATTAATTACGAGGGGAATGGCTGAAATTACTCGGTTAGGAACAGCAATGGGATGTGTGGAACAAACCTTTGCAGGCTTATCGGGAATAGGTGATTTGATTGTAACTGCAACAAGTGTTCACAGCCGCAATAACAAGGCTGGTTATCTGATTGGTAAAGGGAAAAAACCGGAAGAAGCAATAGAAGAAGTAGGTATGGTTGTTGAAGGAATTAATGTTTTGCCAGCGGCTATGAAACTAGCAAAGCAATATGGGGTGGAACTTCCGGTTATTACAGCTGTTGATGCTGTTATTAACCAGGGAGTAGATCCGGCGAGGACAGTGGAGAATTTAATGCAAAGAGAGAAGAAGACAGAATTGACCAAGTCTGCAACAGATATCAATTTTGAATCTAACTTTCTGAAGAATACAAGGAGAACAGAAATGAGAAGAGTTATTACGTACGGTACCTTTGACCTGTTACATTATGGGCATATCAATTTACTGAAAAGAGCAAAAACTCTGGGGGATTATCTTATTGTGGTTGTCTCTTCTGATGAGTTCAACTGGAATGAAAAGCATAAAAAGACCTATTTTACCTATGAACAACGAAAACAACTTCTTGAAGCTATTCGTTATGTCGATTTGGTGATTCCGGAAGAAAGTTGGAAGCAGAAGCGTACTGATATGCATGAGTATCACGTGGATGTCTTTGTTATGGGTGATGACTGGAGAGGAAAATTTGATTTCTTGAAAGAAGAAGGTGTAGAGGTGGTTTACCTTCCAAGAACACCTGAAATTAGTACAAGCCAGATTAAACATGATCTGTATGATGCAAATGCGATTGATGGTGAGAGCAAGACTTCACATGATGAAATTGATACGGACCCGGAATAGACGAAAGAGATAAAGGAGAAAACAGAGATTATGAGAGATAGGTTGATTTACATTTTAAAACACAATAAGATTGTCCAGAAATTTTATGTTGTGGTTATGAGTTTTGTTTTTAAAGTTTTTGGAATGTTTCAGAAAACCGATGATTCTCTGGTGTTGTTTGTCTCTTTTATGGGGAAAAGTTTTAATGACAGTCCGAAAGTCCTTTATGATTATATGAAATCTCATTCGGATTATAAAAGATACCATTGCGTATGGGCGTTTGAACATCCGGAGAAATTTCCTGAACTTGAAAGCGTGAAAATCGATACTTTGGCATATTTCAAGATGGCTCTTAAAGCAAAATATTGGATAACAAATACTAACATCGAGCGAGGATTGAAATTTAAGAAAAAAGAACAAATTTATTTGAATACATGGCATGGAATTGCTCTTAAATATATTGGTAACGATTGCCCGGGTAGGAAAGATTATAACTTTGATACAGTAAATTATTTAACTGTTTCCGGCAATTATGATGAATGCGTTTTTAAGAGTGCATTCAATGCAAAAGAATCTAGTTATCTTCGCTGTGGTATGCCTCGTAATGAGGAATTGTGGCATACAGATGATGAAGCAATATGTCAGATGAGAAATAAATTGAATATTCCTGATGGAAAGAAGGTGATTTTGTATGCACCTACTTGGCGCGAATCTACAGATGGTGGTAAGTCTTACGCGATTAAACCACCGATTCATTTTGAAGAGTGGGAGAAAAAATTAGGTGATGAGTATATTGTTTTGTTCCGAGCACATCATCAAACCACAAAGATTTTGGGAGTGAAATATAATGATTTCGTTCGGAATGTATCGGATTATCCAGTGGTTAATGATTTGATGATTGTTGCCGATATTCTTATTACAGATTATTCTGCAATTGCGTTTGATTATTCTATTTTGTGTAAACCGATTTTCTGTTATGCATATGATTATGATAGTTACTTGGTAGAACGAGGTACATATTTTTTGATGGATGAAAAGTATCCAAATAAAAGTTGTCGAACGGAGGAAGAACTGCTACAACGTATTAAAAACGTTGATTGTGAGAAAGAATGTTTAAATACAAAACGTTTTCGGGATGAATTTATTCAGTACGGTGTTGGAGCAACAGAGATGTGTATTAATAGTATTTTTGGAAAGGGAAAATTATGAGAATATTAATGGTTACAAATAAAGTTAAGACCTATGCTTTAGGATTCCAAAATGTACTTGAGCCATTGAGTCAGCTTGGTCATGAAGTGATTTGGGCAGCTGATTTTTCGAACTTTGTATCGGATAAAAGTATTATTCCTTGTGTGATTGAACAAATTGATATAAATACCAATCCATTTAATAAAAGTAATGCTAACGCATATAGACAAATTATAAAGATAATTGAACAATACAAAATTGAAGCGGTAATGTGTAGTACACCAATTGGTGGAGCAATTGCACGTTTGGCGGCAAAGATTAAAAAGATAAAGCCGGTTCTTTATGAGGCACATGGATTCTTATTTTTTAAAGGTGCACCTTTTATAAATCAAACAGTATATAAATTGGAAGAGAAAATTTTGGCGCATTATACAGATGTGCTTATAACAATAACGAATGAAGATTATAAAGCAGCACAGAAATTTAAAATGAGAAGCGGGAAATCCCCTTATTTTGTTCATGGTGCTGGAGTTGAGATTGGAGTTCAAATTACAGTAGATCGGTCTAAGAAACGAAATGACATTGGAATACCAGAAGATGCATTTGTTATCATTTCAGCAGGTGAATTAAATAGAAACAAAAATACGGAAGTTATTGTTAGAGCCTTGAAAGATGTGCCTGATGCACATTATATTGCTTGCGGTGTTGGAGCGGAAGAGAATAATCTAATAAAACTTGCACGGGATATGGGTGTTATAAATCGTTTTCATCTTATGGGATATAGAACAGATGTGGCTGAACTGATGGCGATATCTGATGTTTTTACAATCATGTCTTTTCGTGAGGGAATGCCCCGTGCATTATTAGAAGCTATGGATCTTGGTTTGCCGTGCGTTGGTAGTGATACACGTGGAATTCGTGATTTGATTGATTCTAATGGTGGGTATATCTGTTCTCCTAAAGATTCGTGTGCATTTGCAAATGCTTTTAATAAAATAAGAAACGATAGAAATATAGGCAAGAAAATGGGAAGTTATAATCGTGGAAAAGTTCATGAATACTCATCTGATGTTGTAAAGAAAGAACTATATGAAATATATAAGGATACTTTTGGCAAAATCGTAGATTGAGATTTAGGTTTATGGAGGAAAAACTAGAATGACAATAAAAAGACTTTTTCAAAAAGCTTTTGTGGGAGGTCAATGGTTTGTAGGATATCGTCGTAAATATGAGAAAAAATTCAATATTATAGAGACACCTAAAGGAATGTGGATTGCTGATCCGATCATGTATACAGTGAATGGTGAGCATTATCTTTTTGTAGAAGTATTTGAAGAAAAAAAGAAAAAGGCAGCTATTGGTTATTACCAGTTCGAAACTGGTAAACCAGTTTATAAAGGCATCATTATTGAAAATTCATATCATATGAGTTATCCATGTGTATTCGAATATAATGGTGAGCATTATATGATTCCAGAAAGTTCAGCTAATGATAGTATCTCACTATATAAAGCTGAACATTTTCCAGAAAAATGGACAAAAGAAATTGATTTGGTTAAGGGCGAAAAATATGTGGATTCTACTGTTGTTTCGAATGATGAAGGAATATTTATTCTTTCGTATAAAACCACTAAAAATGGTTGGCAACTAGTTCAATTTATACTTGACATGGAAAATAAAAGCGTGAAAGAAAAGTCTACAATAGATTATAATGAAAATGTTGGTCGGCCAGGAGGATATGTTTTTTGTGGAAATAAGAGACCAGCACAGGATTGTAGAAAAAAATACGGGGAAAATCTTTTGATTTATGAAGTTGATTCGTATGTTCCATATAGAGAACATAGATTGAGAACTATTTCGGCAAAAGATATAAAAACTATAAGGAACTTTGAACGTATTCATACATATACGGAAGACGGAACGTATGAAGTTGTTGATCTTTTCAAGGAAAAAATCGATTTGATGCACGGAATAAAAATTTTTTGTAGAGCTTATTTAAGAAAATAAAAGGCAGGCGTATATGAAAGTTAGTTTTTTTATTGGCAGTATGTTAAGTGGCGGAGCAGAAAGAGTCATTAGTCTTTTAGCAAATGATTATGCTAAAGGGGGGTGGGACGTTGAGATAGTTCTTCTTTTAAAAAATGAAGTTAATCGTAAACAGTTTGTTTTGAACGAAGAAATAAAAATAATTGATTTGTCTATGAAAGGAAATTCATATAAAAAAAACATTTTTAAATGGATTCTTTCAATAAGAAAGTATTGTAGAAAAAGAAATCCAGATTGTATAATATCATTTATAGGAAGAATTAATGCTCTTGTGTTGACAGCAACATTAGGTTTAAATATACCAATAATGGTTTCGGAAAGAAATGATCCAAAACATGATGGTAGAAGTAAATTTATGCAATGGTATTGTAATAAGGTTTATAAATATGCAGCAGCAATAGTATTTCAAACAGAATATGAAAAACAATGCTTTGATAGAAGGTTAGATGGCAAGAGTCTGATAATACCTAATCCTGTAGAAGTAGTTAGTGAAAACAAAAGCGACACAGAAAAATTTGAATTGGTTACGGCAGGTAGACTTGTTGAACAAAAAAATCATCTATTACTTATTGAAGCGGTCTCTATGGTAAAAGAAAAGTATCCGCAAGTTAAGTGTTATATATATGGGGAAGGAGTACTGAGAAGTAAGCTTGAAAGTAGAGTCGTTGAACTGGGACTGGAAAAAAATGTATTTTTACCTGGAAATAAAACTGATGTATATAAGTGGGTTGAAAAGGCATCAATATTTGTGATGACATCAGATTTTGAAGGATTGTCCAATGCGCTGATAGAAGCGATGATGTTGGGAAAAGCGTGTATTAGTACAAATTATCCAGGTGCGTCAGAATTAATTGCGGATGGGAAGAATGGAATAATAGTTCCATGTAATAATGCTGAAAGATTGGCTAATGCAATTGTTAGACTACTTGATAACAAGGAACTTTGCCAAACAATTGGGGAAAATGCAAAAAATGACTCTGAGAAATTTAAAAAAGATCATGTGATTAAACAATGGAATAATGCCGTTGATAAGATTATAGAACGAAGATGATTAGAATTTGAGATTTGGAGGGGAAAATGAATATTTTAATCTTAACAGATAAGAGTTATCCTTATGGGAGTGCATATTCTTCACGTGTAAGACATTTTGCCTTAGCGTTTCATGAAATGGGATATGCAATTACGATGATTTCAGCTAATTTGGATGTTGAAGAAGCTAAAGCATTTGGAATGAATAATATTGAGTATATTTCTATGAAATATCCACAGAATAGAATTACACAATTAGGAATTGGTGTTGCACGTAAATATAAAACTGTTTTAGAAGATTGTTTCTCCAGAAAAAAATATGATGCAGTATTTGTGAATTCTATTACATATGCACTTCCAACGATATGCGAGGTATGTAAAAAGTATGGAGCTCGAGTATTTGTTGAAAAATGTGAATGGTATGATAAAAGTTCATTCATTTTAGGTGGCTTAAATCCGTATTATCGAGAATATATAAGAGAAATTGATTCTGTTAAACCGGATGGTTATATTGTTATTAGTCCTCTTTTTGATGAATATTATACAAAAAAAAATTTCAAAACATTTTTAATTCCGACGATTTTAGACGTGGAAAATATTAACGCTATATATCATACGAAAAGGAATAAAATATCTATCGCTTTTTCTGGAAGTCTGGGAAATGGAAAAGAGAAAATGCGTCCGATGGCGATAGCTTTAGAAACGATGGGAGATGAAAAAAATAATTTTCTATTTGATTTTTATGGACCTTCTGAAAAGGAGCTTAGAGAAAATATAAATGATGATAAATTATATCAAAGAGTATCTAGTTGTTTTCGTATTAATGGCAGAATTCCACAGAAAGACGTTTATCCGAAAATTGCTAATGCTGATTTTACCTTTTTTTTAAGGGAAAAAAGAAAGTCATCAGATGCAGGATTCCCAACAAAATTAGCCGAGAGTATGTCTGTTGGAACACCTGTCATCGCTAATTCAACGGGAAGTATTAATCATTATTTACATAATGAAGAAAATGGCTTTCTTCTTCAGAATTTGTCAGTGGAGAGTATTGTTGGCGTCTTGAATAGTATAAAAAATTTGAGCGAAGAAGATTATTTAGTAATGAGGAAAAATGCTCGTTTTACGGCAGAACAATATTTTGATTATAGAAAATATTTAAAAGGTTTAACTCTCTTTTTGACGGAGGGAAAAAATGGAAAATTTTAATAGGGAATTACGAAAACAGTTTTTGTTAACGGACACGAAATGCTTTATAATAATTGTTACCTGTATGTGCTTTTCCCTTTATTTTCCATACAATCATGCGATAGCGATTGTCTATCAAATCGGAGTGTTATTCATTGGTGTTTGGTGGTGCAGAGTAAATAGTTGTGGTATAGCTGTTATCCTATTATTAAATACGACAAGAGAATACATTGCCATTTCTACAATGGATTCTTTTAGTACGTATTATTCGATGAATAGTGGAATTATGATTGCTTTCATTTTAATGCTAAGCGCGCTGAAATTGTATCAAAGAGGGTGGAAAGTACGATTTAATATTGGGCGAGTAATATTAGCAATTTTAGGATTACAAATGCTAATGTCGCAGGTTTGGGCTACAAATTTAGATGAATACAATGTTTATTTTCCAGTTGTATGTTGCATTTACATGTTAGGGGCTTTGACGGTCGAAGAAAACTCTGCTAATAAAACATTTAAAATGGCATTTATGTTTTCTGGCTTTTTCATGGCAATTGGAGTGATTCCTTATTATATTAGTCATTCCTCTTTACAAGAGTTAACTGTTTTAATTAATGGAAATGGACTACTTGTGGATAGAAATTATCAATCTTTATTTTTAATGCTTTGCATTTTGAATTCTGTGTTGCTTGTTAAGGAATATGGGAAAGAAATCAATATAATTATAAAGCTGATTGTTGCGGCAGTTGTGACAGGGGATGTGTTTATAATTGTTGTAGGCGCATCCAGATCCGCTATATTAGGATTAGTGGTAGCGGTAATAGTATACATCTGTGTAAATGCTAGATCGGTTGGCGGAAATGTTAAGTTAGTTGGTGTAATGGTAATTTTATTTTTATTTGCATATAATATGGGGCTGTTGGAACCTATATTTATCCGTTTCGCTGAAAGTGATGTTGCGTCTGGTAATGGTCGATTTGACTTGTGGATAGAATATTTGTCAAATTTTGAAAGGGGAAACTTAACGCAATTGTTTTTTGGAAGAGGGTTGATAGGAAAAAGTATAGTAGGGGCTCCAGCACATAACCTCTTCGTGAGCATACTTTTCTCGTTTGGAATTTTGGGTGAAGTATTATTATTATCATATTGTGGTATTATTGTAATTAAAGCTTTACAAGTATGCAGGGAAGAACTCGTTATAATTATTCCATTATTATTTATGTGTTGTACATTAGAACCATATTATAGAATTGAATTTGCATTGTATATGGCTTGTATCCCTGCAATTTTAGAATCGCGAAAGAAGGAAAATAAAAAATGAATGAGATAAAAAAATTTGACATTCCAATTGTTCTTATTATATTTAAAAGGAAAGACACTGTTTTACAAATAATAGAACGCCTTAAAGAAGTTAATGCCAAGAAAATCTACTTAGTTTCGGATCAAGGAAGAAATGAAGAAGAGATTCGAAAAGTAAGTGAGGCAAGGAAGGCAGTTGAAGCGGCTATTGATTGGAATTGTGAGATAGTAAAAAATTATGCGGAACATAATCGTGGTGTTTATGGAAATATTGCTTTAGGAGCAAAATGGGTATTTGAGAGAGAAAAGTGGGCTATATTTTTGGAAGATGATAATTTGCCTGAGTTAACTTTTTTTCCATACTGTGAAGAACTATTAAAACGTTATGAGAATGATACAAGGATAATGTGGATTTGTGGAACAAATTATTTGGGAAAATATCAACCACAGGATGGAGCTAGTTATATGTTTACAAAGCATATGTTGCCTTGCGGTTGGGCATCGTGGGCATGGAAGTTTTTGAACTATTATGATGGTGAAATTAAGTTGTTTCGTGATTCATATGTTAGAAATAGATTTCTCAATGATTTTCCTAATAAAGCTATGCGAAATGTTTATGAAGCTCCATTGTTACGATATGAAAAAGAACTTAGTCAGGGCAAATATCCATATTCATGGGATTATCAAATGTGTCTGACAGTTCGTGTTAATAGCATGTTTGGTATTTCACCCATTTGTAATCAAATTAGAAATATTGGTGTAGATATGGATTCGGAACATGGGGGTAATTCTATGAATAAAATTATGACACGTCGATTTTGTGGGATGCCTTCTTTTCCATTAGAAATACCATTAAAACATCCGAAAGCTATTATGACAGATTTAGAATATGAAAATAGAATTAACAAAATTGTTACGCCACCTTTATATATGAGAGTGCGTCATTTTGTTGCTAAAAATATAAAATTTATGTTGGGGAAGAGACAAGATGAAGCGTTGTTCAAAAGAAAGCAATAAAAAGAAAGTATTATTTGTACTGCAAAGCATTGGTTATGGCGGTTCGATGACATCGTTAATAAATTTACTCGGCTTTTTAAAAGAAGCTAATAATATTTCTATTGATGTGTTATTTATGGATAAATATGGTGAACTTTTGGAAAATGCTGAAAAGATAGCAAATGTTTTGCCGGAAAATGTTATTCTTCAGTCAGTTACTGCATCTAGAAACAAACTTATTCAACTTAAAAGATTTGATTTGTATGCCAGACGATTTTTTTTGGCATTCCAAGGAAAAATTAAGCATAGTTCAACAGAAAAACTTGCTTTTGAATTAGCGGCTAAGCAGTTTTCTAATATGTATGATTGTGTCGTGGCTTATCAAGAAAGTATTGCAACTAAATTTGTAGCCGAAATTCACGCAAATAAGAAAATTGCTTGGATTCATAACGATTTTGAGAATGTCTTAGGAATTTGCGGTGGAATAGAAGCGATGAATAAACTGTATTCTTCCTTTGATAAGATTGTTTGTGTTTCAAGAGCTGGACAGAAAAATTTTCAGAGTCGGTTGAATTATAATTCTGATAACATTGAATGTGTGTACAATACAATGAATGTTCGGAAAATCAAGGAAAATGCGCTGGTTCCACTGAATCAGATTGTTCCAAAAGACACAACTATATTTCAAAAGTTACAAGAAAAAAATATTTTCAAGTTTGTGTCTTCTGGACGAGTAGTAAAACAAAAGAGATTTGATAGAGTTGTTTTGGCTGCAAAGATGCTGCGAGATGCTGGTATTAATTTTTACTGGTTTATTGTGGGAAATGGCGAACTGGATTTAGAATTGTCTGAAATGATTATTGAAGAAAAACTAGAAAGTTGTATTTTTTTAACAGGTGGATTAAAGAATCCTTTTCCTATTGTCAATTGTTGTGACGTTTTTGTGCTAACATCAGATTTTGAAGCGCATCCGATGGTTGCAAATGAAGCTTTGATACTTGGAAAACCAGTTATTTCAACTAATTTTGAATCAGCAACCGAAGTTATCGTTCATGAAAAAAACGGATTAATTTGTGAAATGGATCCCAAACAGATTGCGATTGCTTGTCAAAATGTTATTGAAAACAAGAGTCTTTTTGAAAACTTAAAAAGAGAAGCGGGAAAATTTGAGTATCGAAATGAAGAGATAGTAAAAAAAGTTATTCAGATAATTGGAGAGTAAAAATATGAGATCTGCTTCAAAAAATATGCTGATGTCAATTATTGCAAGATTAATTTCACTAATAACAGGATTGATTGTGCAACGGTATTTATTATTAGCTTTTGGTTCAACATTAAATGGTTTGACCACGTCAATTAATCAAGCAATGGCATATTTAGTTTTGTTAGAAGCTGGATTAGGAACAGCATCGGTACAAGCATTATATGATCCGTTGGCGTCAAATGATTGGAAAAGAGTAAGTGGGATATTAACTGCTACTGGTAAAGAATATAAAAAAATTTCTGCTATTTTTTTGGCCTTTTTAATAGGTGTATCGGTGGTTATTCCGCTTGCTGTTAGTGGTGAGGTTGAATTTGCTACGGCAGGGCTATTAACCATTATAACGGGTGGAAGTTATATTATATCTTATATTATGGGCGGAAAGTATAAGACGCTTCTTGATGCGGATAGAAAAATATATGTTTTATATATATTAGATAGCATTAGTGTGATAGCTTCTTGTGTTTTTCGGGTGATAGCATTAAATGCAGGTCAAGGTATTGTTATAGTGCAATTGATTAATTTGGCATGTATTTTTATAAAAAACATAGGATATGTTTGTTATGTGAAAATTAATTACAAAAAAGTTGATTATAAACAAGTCCCAGATATGAAGGCGATTGGTAAAAGATGGAACGTGCTAATTCACAGCTTAGCTGGAATTGTTGTTAATAATACTGATATAATTATTTTAACATTATTTGGTAGTTTGAAGATTGTGAGTGTATATGGGGTTTATAATATGGTGTTCAGTCAATTAAGTTCGGTTATTCAAACAACGTTTATGCAAGCACCGCAGTCATCATTCGGACAATTATATCAAAAAAACCGGAAGAAATTTAAGCAAGCGTTTGAACTTTATGAATTTATAGTAACGTTAGTGCTTTTTATAATATGTTCAATTGCATTAACTCTGATTTCGCCTTTTGTTGAGTTGTATACTAGTGGAGTTAGCGATGCAGATTACATTGATATAGCATTACCCATTCTCTTTGCGTCGATTCTCTTAATGAATCAAATTCGAATTCCTTCACTTATTACAATCAATGTTGCGGGACACTTTAAGGAAACTCAAGGAGGAGCTATTATTGAGGCAATTATTAATATATCAGTGTCTTTAATGTTATTTTTCTTTACTAATCTCGGCCTATATGGCTTATTAATTGGGACAATTTGTTCGTATTTGTTTCGAACGGTTGATGTTATTATATATACGCATCGTAATTTAGTTAAATCTTCAATTTGCCATATGGTGAGAAATTTTATTATTAATTTACTAACTATGATAGCGATTTATAGCGTGTTCAACTTGAGCGTTTCGATACATACGCAATCGGTTATTGAATGGGTTATTAAGGCAATAGGAGTTTCCTTAATAACGATATTTGTTTATGGTGCTATCAATTATCTTTTTAATAAGAAAAAGATGATTGAAATATATTCTTTTGTAAGATCAAAGTTAAGGTAAGACAAAAAATAAGTAGGAGGAAATAAAAATGTCTGCATTTGATAACGCAACCCTTATGATTACCGGTGGTACAGGTTCTTTTGGTTCCACTGTACTGAAACATTTTCTGGATTCTGATTTAAAGGAAATCCGTATCTTTTCTCGTGATGAGAAAAAACAGGATGATATGCGCCATGAACTTCAGGCGAAACATCCGGAAACAGCTAATAAAGTGAAGTTCTATATTGGTGATGTCCGCAATCCGCAGTCCATTAAGGATGCTATGCCTGGTGTTGATTACATCTTCCATGCGGCAGCTTTGAAACAGGTTCCATCCTGTGAGTTCTTCCCGATGCAGGCTGTTCAGACAAACATCATCGGAACGGATAATGTGCTGCATGCGGCGATTGAAGCAGGTGTAAAACGAGTTGTCTGCCTGTCTACGGACAAAGCAGCTTACCCGATCAATGCTATGGGTATCTCCAAGGCAATGATGGAACATGTTATTTTCGCGAATGCCCGTGTAGCCGCTGAACGTGGTGGTACAACCATTTGCTGTACTCGTTACGGTAATGTTATGTGCAGCCGTGGTAGCGTAATCCCGCTGTTTATTGACCAGATCAAATCTGGTAATCCGATTACTATTACGGATCCGAACATGACTCGTTTTCTGATGAATCTGGACGAAGCGGTTGATTTGGTTATGTTTGCATTCCAGCATGCGAATCCGGGAGATCTGTTTATCCAGAAAGCGGATGCTTCTACGATTGGTGATCTGGCAAAAGCGGTACAGCAGCTGTTTGGCGATACCGGTACAAATATTATCGGTACCCGTCATGGAGAGAAACTGTTTGAGACTTTGATGACCCGTGAAGAACGTCTGCGTAGTGAGGACATGGGACATTACTTCCGTGTTGCAGCTGATAACCGTGACCTGAACTATGATAAGTTTGTGGTTAAAGGTGAGGTACATACGATGGCCGATGAGTCTTATACCAGTCACAACACAAAACGTCTGGATGTAGAAGGAACCGTGAAAAAGATTATGACTACGGAATACGTGCAGAATGAACTGAAAGGCATCCCGAATGTATAAAGAAAAACTGCTGTTGGTTGGTGCCGGTGGCTTTGGACGTGTAGTATCGGAACTGGCCAGACAGACATATGAATGTGCATTTATCGATGATGGCGTTGAAACCGGAACAGAGATCTGTGGTATTTCAGTAATTGGGCATACAGCAGATCTGCAGGAACTCTTTGCAGAGTATAAAAACCTCATCATTGTTATTGGAAATAATGCGGTGCGTGAACGTATCTACGATACGGCAAAACAGATTGGATATAACTTTCCGAATCTGATCAGTCCAAGCGCATACGTCAGTCCGTATGCAAAACTCGGATGGGGATGCGTTATCCTGAATTACGCAGTTGTTCAGAACGGATCCGCTGTCGGAAATGGTGTACTGATCAATCCGGGAGTGGAGATTCATCATGACTGTGTGGTAGAAGATTATGCTCTGATCTATACGAATTCCGTTGTACGTACTTATGCAAAAGTAGGAAGATGCGTCCGTATAGGAAGTAACGTAACGATTTGTAATTATGCTGTTGTGCCGGATGGAGCGGATGTTCCGGACTGCACAGCGGTGCATCCGGAGGTGTAAGAATGAATATTCTGGTAACAGGTGCAAAGGGTATGGTAGGAACTGCCTTTGTGAATAATCTGAAAAATATCCGTGACGGGAAGAATAAGACCCGTCCGGAGCTTGTGATTGAAGAGATTTATGAATACGATCTGGATTCTACGCCGGCTCAGTTGGACGAGTATTGTAAAAAGGCAGATTTTGTGTTTAATCTTGCAGGTGTAAACCGTCCGGAGAATCCGGAAGATTTTATGAAAGGTAATTTTGGATTTGCGTCTGATTTACTGAATTGTCTGAAAAAACACAACAATAAAGCAACGATTATGCTGTCTTCATCGATTCAGGCCACACTTTCCGGTCGTTTTGGTAACAGTGAATATGGACGCAGCAAGAAGGCAGGAGAAGAACTGTTTTTTGACTATGCCGCAGAAAACGGTACAAAAGTAGCGGTGTATCGTTTCCCGAATCTGATGGGACACAGCCGTCCGAAGTATAACAGTGCGGTAAGCACATTCTGTTGGGCGGTTGCGAATGATGAGCCGTTTACGGTCAACGACAGAAGTACCGAACTGGAACTTCTGTACATTGATGATCTGGTAGAGGGAATGTTTGATCTGCTGGAAGGTAAGGAGATGCACTGTGAGTTTGATGGCGTGGAGACCGTGCTGAAAGAGGATGGCCGTTATTGCTGTGTACCGGTAACACATAAGGTGACACTGGGTGAAGTTGTTGACTTACTGCAGGAATTTAAGGAACAACCAACGACACTTATGATGCCGAAGATGCCGGAAGGTTCTTTTGCGAAAAAGCTGTATTCTCTGTATCTGACCTATCTGCCAACAGATAAGTTCAAGTATGCGTTAAAAATGAATGTAGACGATCGTGGATCTTTTACTGAATTGGTACATACAGCAGATTGTGGCCAGGTATCTATTAATATCAGTCGCCCTGGTATTACCAAAGGGCAGCACTGGCATAACAGTAAGTGGGAACTGTTCATTGTGGTTGCGGGGCATGGTCTGATTCAGGAGCGCAATATTAACACAGGAGAAACTGTGGAGTTTGAAGTTTCCGGTGATAAGATAGAAGCGGTTCATATGATTCCTGGATGGACACACAATATCATCAACCTTTCAGAGACAGAGAATCTGGTTACGGTTATGACCTGCAATGAGATCTTTGATTCGAATCATCCGGATACCTTTTTTGAGCCAGTGTGAGAGGAAAAAATAATGTCTGATTATAGTAATATATCGTTTAAAAATAATGGAAAGCTGAAGCTGCTGATTATTGTCGGTACTCGTCCGGAGATTATTCGTCTGGCAGCTGTTATCAACAAAACACGTAAATATTTTGATGTGATTCTGGCACATACGGGGCAGAATTATGATTATAATCTGAACGGCGTATTTTTCCATGATTTGCAGCTGGCAGACCCGGAAGTGTATATGAATGCAGTCGGCGCTGACCTTGGAGAAACCATGGGAAACATCATTGCTGAGAGCTATAAGCTGATGGCTGCCATTCAGCCGGATGCTGTTCTGGTACTGGGAGATACCAACAGCTGTCTGAGCGTAATCGGTGCAAAACGTCTGCATATTCCGATCTTCCATATGGAAGCAGGTAACCGTTGCAAAGATGAGTGTTTGCCGGAAGAAACAAACCGCCGGATTGTAGATATTATCTCTGATGTGAATATGGCATATTCGGAACATGCCCGCCGTTACCTGTCTGATACCGGTCTGCCGAAAGAACGTACCTATGTAACCGGTTCTCCGATGGCGGAAGTGTTACATCAGAATCTGGAAAAGATTGAAGCATCTGATATTCATACCCGTCTTGGACTGGAAAAAGGCAAATATATTTTGCTGTCTGCTCACCGGGAAGAGAATATCGATACCGAGAAGAATTTCACTTCTCTGTTTACGGCAATCAATAAAATGGCAGAAAAGTATGATATGCCTATTCTGTACTCCTGTCATCCACGCAGTCGTAAACGTCTGGAGCAGAGTGGTTTCCAGTTGGACAAACGCGTGATTCAGCATGAACCGCTTGGATTCCACGATTATAACTGTCTGCAGATGAATGCGTTCTGTGTAGTATCTGACAGCGGTACCTTACCGGAAGAGAGCAGCTTCTTTACCAGCGTCGGACATCCGTTCCCGGCTGTCTGCATCCGTACCAGTACAGAACGTCCGGAAGCATTGGATAAAGGTGATTTTATCCTGGCCGGTATCGATGGTGATCATTTACTGCAGGCTGTAGATGTGGCAGTTGAAATGAATAAAAATCGTGATCTGGGTATTCCGGTGCCGGATTATGTAGATGAGAATGTATCTGATAAGGTGGTTAAGATCATTCAGAGTTATACTGGTGTTGTTAATAAGATGGTTTGGAGAAAAGGGGAAGAGTGAAATTTATGAGTAAGACAGTATTTATCACAGGAGCATCCGGTTTTATCGGATCAAACCTTGCCAAACGTATTTTATCTACAGAACCTGATACAAAGGTCATTGGTCTGGATAATATGAATGAATATTATGATGTTCGTATTAAGGAAGCACGTTTGGCGGAACTTCAGGAGTTTGAAAATTACACGTTTGTGAAGGGAAACCTTGCAGATAAGGAACTCATCAATAGTATTTTTGAACAGTATCACTCGGACATTGTAGTGAATCTCGGTGCGCAGGCAGGTGTACGATATTCGATCACTAATCCGGATGCGTATATTGAGAGCAACATGATTGGTTTCTATAACATTCTGGAAGCCTGCCGTCACTATCCGGTGGAGCATCTGGTATACGCATCTTCTTCATCTGTCTATGGCAGCAATAAGAAAGTTCCATATTCCACAGATGACAAGGTAGATAATCCGGTTTCGTTGTATGCGGCTACAAAGAAATCTAATGAACTGATGGCTCATGCGTATTCGAAACTTTATAATATTCCATCCACTGGCCTGCGTTTCTTTACCGTTTATGGTCCTGCAGGTCGTCCGGATATGGCGTATTTTGGTTTTACCAATAAGTTGGTGAATAGCGAAACGATTAAGATCTTTAACTATGGCAATTGTAAGCGGGACTTCACGTATGTGGATGATATTGTTGAAGGTGTTGTACGTGTAATGAAGAAGGCACCGGAGAAGAAGAATGGTGAGGATGGTCTGCCGATTCCGCCATATGCTGTTTATAACATTGGTAATAGTAACCCGGAAAATCTGTTAGATTTTGTACAGATTCTTTCTGAGGAACTGGTTCGTGCAGGTGTGCTTCCGGAAGATTATGACTTTGAAGCACATAAGGAACTTGTACCGATGCAGCCGGGAGATGTGCCGGTGACTTATGCGGATACCAGTGCTCTGGAACGTGACTTTGGTTTTAAACCACATACACCGTTGCGGGAAGGATTACGTAAGTTTGCTGAGTGGTATAAAGAATTTTATATGGCATAAGAATAAGGATTGCTCAGGGGGAATCCCTGTGAGGAAGGATAACAGATGAAATGTGTGGAAATATATGAGCAGCTTTATCATCAGGAACCGTATGATGTAGCGTTCTGCCCGTATCGAATCAGTCCGCTTGGCGCTCATATTGATCACCAGTACGGAAAGATTAATGGTCTTGCTATCGACAAAGGAATTCATATGGCATATCATCCGAAACAGAATGGTGTTGTGGAACTTCAGTCTTTGAATTTTTTGAAGCGTGCGCAGTTTTTTGTAAATGCTGTTCCGGATGAAAAGGAAGAAGATTGGGCGGACCATCTGCGTGGTGCAGCCAAGATGTTGGGAGAAAAATATCCTCTGAAAACAGGATTGTCCGGAGTCATTGAAGGAGCTTACCGATTGGAGGACTGTCTCCTTCTGCAGCCGTTATTATTTGTTTCCTGTCTGCGTTGTGTAAAGTCAACGGTATTCATTTAAAACCGATGGAGATGATCTTGACTGCGAAAGCGGCAGAGAATCAGTATGTGGGTGTTTCCTGTGGAAAACTTGATCAGAGTTGTGAAGTGCTCTCAAAAAAGAATCACCTGCTTTACCTGGATACGAAAGATGATAGTTTTGAACTGATTCCTACCAGCAAAGAGATGAAACCTTACAAAGTTGGGATCTTTTTCTCCGGTTTGGAGCGTTCGTTGCAAAATTCCAAATATAATCTCCGTCAGGATGAATGTAAAGCAGCTGCATATGCACTGATGGGTTATGCAGGAATGGATTACGGCTCGTTTGCTGATACAAAATTGCGAGATGTGCCGTATGAGATTATGACAACTACAGATGGCATCTATGGTGGTCGTTTTTCCGGTGCAGGGTTTAAGGGATGTTGTATGGCACTGATTGATCCGGATAAGGCAGAAGAAATCGAGGCAAAGGTGACAGCAGAATATCTCAGAGCGTTTCCGGCTTTAAAAGGTAAGTATTCGTTTCATCTGTGTGAAAGCGCAGATGGAGTAGAACTGTGACAGAGAGGTTTTATACTGTCATATAAGAATCTGCATAAAATATGCATATAATAAGAGGTATACAGATGAAATGTTTGATTTTGGCTGCAGGATATGCGACACGCCTTTATCCATTAACTGAGAATTTCCCGAAACCGCTTTTGGAAGTGGGAGGAAAGACAATTCTGGACTGGTTGGTGGATGATCTCCTGGTCATGCCAGGTGATAATGTGCTGGATTTCAGCCTGTCGGAATTTGTCCGGTTTGCAAAAGAAAAGAATACTTCCTGTGTGATGTGTCACGAAGAAAAAGAACTGAAAAAACAACAGAAGACGGCAATCATAACTGTAGACGAGAATCAACGTATTACTTCTTATGAGGAAAAACCTGAGAAACCGAAATGAAACCTGGCGGTGCCTCCGTTTTATTATTATCGTATGTGTGATGTAAAACGGATTCAGGAAGCCTTAGACAGCGGTTGTGGATATGATGCGCCGGGCAGCTTTGCGGCCTGGCTCAGTAAACAGACGGAAATGCACGCTTATCGTATGCCCGGTAAACGTTATGATATCGGAGATATCAGCAGTTACGAGTATGCGAAGAGTGTGTTTTCAAAATAAAAGATTGAGAGGAACAGAATATGAAAATTGCAGTTGCAGGAACCGGTTATGTAGGTTTGTCCATCGCTACGCTGCTGTCGCAGCATCATGAGGTCATGGCAGTGG
>ENA-OPCV01001268-OPCV01001268.1-human-gut-metagenome-genome-assembly--contig:-NODE-1268-length-19377-cov-2.284857_pt1 | contig 19377 bp, 18 predicted proteins | sample MGYA00241257_ERZ501494 | MGnify/ENA primary metagenome ERZ501494 (study PRJEB25962, sample SAMEA2042618) | human gut metagenome | biome: human gut; feature: human-associated habitat; material: faeces...
CCATATTTATTTAAGGTATCATAAGTTGCTTCCGGATTATCAGAAGTCACTCTCTGGTTTCCTCTTACTGTACTCAATGCCTGTAAGAAACGTTCCCTTGTGATTCCATATTCCTGCCAGAATGATTTCATAGTCGGACTCGGGTTATTTAAAAGTGCCAAAAATAAATGTTCAACAGAGACATATTCATCTCCCATTGCTTTAGCTTCGTCCTCCGCACTGACCAGTGCTTTATTTAAGTACTGACCAATATACTGCTGACCTCCGGACACTTTGGTTCTGGCATTTAATGCCTGTTCAATCCGATTCAGGAAATGCTCTTTCTGAATCTCCATTTTTTCAATCAGCTTCAGTATCAGGCTGTCCTCCTGATGCACCAGGTTGTAAACCAGATGCTCCTGCTCAATCTCCTGATTTCCAAATTCATAAGCAGTCTTTTCCAAATCCTGTACTGCCTGAAGCGATTTCTGTGTAAATTTGCTAATGTTCATAAAAATCCCTCCATCTATATCAAAGGCTATTGTTTTCTTGTTCTATTGCAAATATAACACTAATTATTAGCACTGTCAAGAGGTGAGTGCTAATTTTTTAAAATTTTTTCATTTTTTAAAAATCGCTTGAGTTTTATATAAATATTTTTTACTACAATGTCATTTTCTCCCGCCACTGGTGTTTCAAGCTCTGTCATTACTATATTTTTTTGTCCATTATATAACGCTACTCTCATAATTTATATCTATTTCATCGTATTTTTCTTCAAAAAAATCCCATGCCGGATGATTTGCATCTTACAGCATAGGATATGTAAATTTATATTTTGTTTCAGAATTGTTAATGATTGGGGGGTTCCCTTAAATGCCTGACGGCTGTCGCAGTACTCTTCACACTGTATGGAATTATGTAAAAAATATGCGGCTCCCTAAGTGGGATAAACGCATGTTTTTTATAAATTCCACTCTTTTCAAAACAGTCCCTAGATCCACATTTTTCTAAACTCAGGGACTATCTATTCGTTTTCTTTGTGTTCTGATTTTTTCTTTTCTAGTTTTTTATCTTCGATCCACCAAACTTTATTCTTACTTCCAATCACATTCAGCTTCATCTAGCTTTTTTATCAGTGTTTCTTTGAGCACTATAAAAGCTGGAATAAAGCTGTCACGTATCAGCAGAATCATTTCATCCACATCTTCTTCGTTATATATATGAACAGAAGTATTACGTTTTTTTAACATGAGCAGCCATACTTCAGAATCTTTTAGAAATCCTGTTTTATATCCAAGCTGCAAAATTTCACGAGGAGAGCCTGTAGAAGAGCCGTCAACACCATGTATTTTCAAAATTTCCTGAAGTGCTTTCCATGCAAGTTCAAAAGTAAGATTAAACTGTCCAATGATACCAGTTCTGTATATATCATTTGTTTCTGCGAGTTTAAAATCTGCAGTTGCCAATATAGCCAGACAATTTGAAAAATTATCGAGTTTTTTCATAAATTGTAACACCGTCCTTTTCTATTTCTTGTTTCAATTCTTCTGAAATAGATGCATCTGCTTCTATGATATCAAACATCAAAAGAGAATGGATTTTTTCTTTGACATCCCAATAAAAACTGTCAAAATCTCCTCCATATACAGCGATATCAATATCGCTTCTTTCTGTATGAGTGCCTCGTGCACGAGAACCAAACAGTACAATTTTTGAAACGGAATATTTTCGGGCAAAAGAAAAAAGTTCCCTTAGAACCCTATCCGGCAGATTATATCTCATATCCAATGTTGCCTCCTTCGATATAAAATGAATATCTGTAATCAAATTTTTTTAAGCATAGCATATTTTTACTTAATTAACAAGTATTGAAGCCCTTGCAAAAAACAGTCCCTGAGTTCACATTCTTCTGAACCCAGATACTGTCTATTCGTCTTCTTTATTTTCTATTTTTTTATAATCCCAAGCTATCAATCCATGAGCTGATATCAGACTCAGACGCTCCACCACGGAATCTCCCTCCGTATTTCCAATCGCCTGTTCCGGCTTCTTCTTTTAAGAGATTTCCACTTTCTTTTATGCTCTGGATTTATCGTATCCGTATTTACAAAAGACCCGCAAACTTTTGAACTTGCTTCAACCGGTTTTCGTATTTTTGCAATTAACTTTTTGTTCAGTGGAATCAATATCGTTTCGTCTGGAATTTTTACTGCGTTATCCAATGGAAAAATTTCTGCTATTCTTTCCTTTTTGCGGACACTCTTTTTCCTGGTTATCTGCCTTGTGACATTCCCTTATTTTCTGGGAATTACAGGTGTCTGGCTTGCTGTTCCGGCAGCAGAATTTTTAACTTTAATTCTTTCTGCACGAATGAACTGGCATTATTTTATCAGAAAAACTACGCAAAAATATTTTTAGCAAAAAACCGCAGACTCTATCTAACTCTTTGTTTTGTATAGATGCTACGGTTTTGATATTTTCATTATTCATTTTAGATAACTACAAGCAAAAGAGTACCGACCACAATACAGACCAATCCCCATGCCGCTTTCTTTGATAATTTTTCATGAAAAACAATCCAGGAAAACAGAATCGTAACTAAAATACTTAGCTTATCAATCGGAACAACCACACTCGCCAGTCCCTCCTGCAAGGCTCTATAATAGCAAAGCCACGATGCTCCTGTTGCAAGACCCGATAACACAATAAAAATCAGTTCTTTCTTTTTTAGTTCCTTTACCTGATGATGTTTTCCTGTAATTCCAACCATCATCCATGCCATAACAAGAACTACTGTAGTACGGATAGCCGTTCCCAGATTGGAATCTACTCCTTCGATACCGATTTTTCCTAAGATTGCAGTGAGACTTGCAAACACTGCTGACAAGATTGCATACAGCATCCATTCTTTCTTCTCACCCTGCTGATTTGTTTCACCTTCTTTTTTGGTAATCATCAGCATGGTTCCTGCCCCAATTAAAATAACAGCAACTGCTTTCCCTATGCTTAATCCTTCTCTAAGAAAAATCAATGCAAGAAAAATCGTTAATACAGTGCTGGATTTGTCTATCGTAACAACCTTATTGACATCCCCAACCTGTAATGCGCGAAAGTAACACAGCCACGATGCCCCTGTTGCAATACCTGACAATACAAGAAACAGCATTGTCTTTCCATCAATCTCTCCGATTCCACTTCCGCTTCCTGCAACAAGCACCATCAACCAAGAAAACAACAACACTACAATTGTACGGATAGCAGTCGCAACATCAGAGTCTGTTTTCTTGATTCCACATTTTGCAAGAATTGAAGTAATTCCGGCAAAAAACGCAGAACCTGTCGCATATAATATCCACATTTTTTTCGTTCCTCCTTATTACTTTTCATCTTATCACTAATACAAAAAAGACGCAAACTACTCTGCGTAATTTACGTCTTTTCTCTGCTCTCTTATTTTTTAGTTTTTTTATTTCCAACTCGTTCCAGATAAATGAAGAATCCCACATTCAAAACAATTCCTACAATCGTAGATACCGGTGCTGCCAAACCGATATTTGTCAGGCTTGCATTTGGCTGAATACTCATAAAATACGCCAGTGGAAGACGGACTAAAAGAGTCTGAATCAGTCCCTGCGCCATAACCCAAAGTGTTTTATTATTTCCATTAAAGTAACCAACCATACTAAAAAGCACAGCCGTTACAATTGTCTCTAATGCAAATCCTTTCAGGTAATCATAACCATTTTGAATAACCGCAGCATCTGTTGAGAAGAATCCTGCCAGTACATCCCCTTTAAACATGACAAGCAAAAATACAACACATCCAACTGCAAGCCCTACGCCAATTCCTGTAAACATAGATTTCTTTGCTCTTTTTGTTTTTTCTGCTCCTACATTCTGAGAAACAAAAGAAGCCATAGACTGCATTAAAGCACTTGGTACAAGCATTGCAAAGTTTACGATTTTGCAGGCAACTCCATATCCAGAAGAAGCTTCCAGACCAAGTCGATTAACAAAGGCACATAATGCAAGGAAAGAAAGCTGGGTTAAACATTCCTGAAGTGCCAATGGTAATCCGATTTTAAGAAATTTTTTACACTGCGGATTAAATCGAAAATCACTGTTTTTGATTGCAAATGGAAGTTCTTTTTTCACCAGTAAAACAACTGCAAACACAACACTAAGCGCCTGTGCCAAAACTGTTGCAAGCGCAGCTCCTGCTGCATCTTTATGTAATACTGCAACAAAAAACAAATCTCCGATTACATTTACAATACATGCAACCAATACAAACAAAAGTGGAGATTTGCTATCTCCAAGTCCCCTGAAAATCGCAGACATCAGGTTATAAGCTACAATAAAAAAGATACCGCTTCCGCAGATTCTTACATAATCCGCTGTTAAATCAACCGCTTCTGTCGGAGCCTGCATCAGAATGGAAATCGGACGTGCAAAACATACCATCAAAATAAATAAGCCAATTGATATACAGGTAAATACCAGTACTGCTCCACCAATAACAGAACCTATCTGTTCCGGTCTTTTCTCACCCAGATACCGTGCAATCAAAACCGTAATACCCATTGCAAACTGAATCACCACAAATGTAACCAGATTTAAAACCTGACTTCCCGTAGAAACCGCAGAAAGTCCTGAAGTCGAACCAAATCTTCCAACTACCAGCAAGTCAACTGCTCCATAGGCTGCCTGTAAAATCAAAGCTCCAAGCACCGGCAGCATAAAAAATACTAATTTCTTTAAAATACTCCCTTGTGTGAAGTCCGCTTTATCATTCATTCTTTGTCTCTCCTCTCACACATCACCTGATAAAATTTCTCAATTACTGCTATCATACAATCTGCTTCTTCTTCCGAAATATCTGTCAAATCAACTGCCAAATCGCTAAAATACTGAGCATCGTATTTCTTTGAAAGCTCCCTGCCTGCTTTTGTAACAGAAATATAGGTAATCCGCCCATCATCCAGTGAAGAAGTCTTCTTAAGATAGCCTTTCTTTTCCATCTCCTTTATCGTTCTTGTCACTCCAGGTCTTGGAAGTTTCAAGGCATCGCTAATATCCGATATTTTCACCAAAATCTCCTGCTTTTCCAGAGATTGAATCGTATCCAAATAATGAATATACGACGGTGCAACACCTGCCGGCAAAGGAGGAAGCATTTCCCGTATCCGTTTTGCCTGATAACAGGCATCTAACATTCTCTTAATTTTTTCAGTTGTCATATTTGAGTTTCCTCTTTCTTTTTAATTGCCTTTGTTAATTACCATTGATAATTATATAGATATTTTTAAGTTTGTCAACCTAAATCTTCTACTTGCCCGAATATTTTCTTTGTGCTACTATTTTCTTAGGAAACTTTTTCAAGGAGGACATTTAATATGAGCGATGTATTAGAAAAAATAAAAACCCGAAGAAGCGTAAAAAAATATAAACCGGATATGATTCCGCAAGACATCATTGATAAAGTGACCGAAGCTGGTCTTTATGCGGCAAATGGAATGGGCCGTCAGGCTACTATTATCATTCAGGTAACAAACAAAGAAATGCGTGACAAACTCTCCGAACTCAATCGTCAAATCGGTGGCTGGAAAGAAGGATTTGACCCATTTTATGGTGCGCCTGCCGTTTTAGTTGTTCTTGGAAAAAAAGACTGCCCGACTCATGTTTATGATGGCAGCCTTGTTATGGGAAATTTAATGCTTGCTGCTCACGAACTCGGAGTTGGAAGCTGCTGGATTCACCGCGCTAAAGAAGAATTTGAAACAGATTTCGGAAAAGAACTGTTAAAATCTCTTGGAATTGAAGACGAATATGAAGGAATCGGACATTGTATTCTTGGTTATCCAGAAGGAGACTACCCGGAAACTCCAGAAAGAAAAGAAAATAGAGTATTTACAATTCAATAATCATTAAGGGTGTAGAAGCAACAGACTCCTACACCCTTTTTAGTGGATTTTTAAAGCACATTTTGCAAAAACCAACAGATAAATGGCAATGTGATAATCGAACAAATCGTGGTAATAAATACCCCACCCATTGCGTAATCTCCATCTGAACCTGAAGTATTTGCCATCATCACCACCGATGTCATAACCGGCATCCCTGCAATCAATGCCATTGTTAACTGGATTTCCGATGAAACAGAAAGGAATCCTAAAAGAACAAACAACAAAATTGGTGCCAGTATCATTTTTGTAAGCACGATTCCATATAGTGCGAATTCTTTTAGATGTTTTCCAATGTGAATACTTGCAAAAATTCCACCCACATAAATCATTGCAAGCGGTGACGCCGTTCCTCCTATCTTTTGAAGTCCCATATCCAAAATCCGTGGCTCTTTGATTTCAGTTAAGACCAGAAATACTGCAAGTAAAATTGCAACCGTTGCCGGATTAACTAATTTCTTCGGGTTAAATTTTCCTTCTCCTTGCGGAGTTGTAAATTTTACTCCCAAAGTCCAAAGCATAAACTGGTCTATTATCGTAAATACTGAAATATATAAAATGCCATTTTTCGGAAAAATGCTTGTAATAATCGGGATTCCCATAAATCCCACATTTCCAAACATCGACATTGCCTGATAGAGTCCTGCTCTGTCTCCTTTCAAATGAAATAATTTCGTCATGCCAAATCCGCAAAAAAGCATAAAAAAATAAAAGCCGGCAGTAATAAACAGTATCAGAACCGAATGAGTCAATGTTTCTTTTTCTACTCCATCTGTGATATTTACAAAAACCAGGATCGGTAACGCCATTTTTACTACAAATCTGGAAATGGCTTCAAGCATTTCACTGCTTAATACCTTTGTTTTAATTAGAATCACGCCCGCCAACAGGTAAATAACAAACAACCCCATCTGTTCCAGCAAAATTTCAAATGTATTCATTTTCTCTTTTCCTCTCATTTCTTTCCCTACTAATCTATCGCATTTTGCTATTTTCGTCAAATTGGCCTTTGCTATTTTTACCGAGTTTTTGTATACTTTTCTTATCTATAAGACGTTTTTATTCTAAACAAGGAGGCATTTTTTTATGAAGGAATACGAAATTTTTATCGAAACTATGAATCCCTGCGGTGGCGCAAAATATGCCAAACAGGAAATCATCGAAGCCGAAGCTGAAAGCCCGGAAGCTTATATCAAAGAGCATGCGAAATATCCTGTTCTTGAGACTATTAAAAATGCGGATGGAGATACCGTTGTTACGACAGGGAATAAGAATGGGTATTTGATTCGGTATACGTTTACGGAGTGAATAAAAAAATCGTGAATCAGCTCTTCCCCTGATTCACGATTTTTCATTTATTTTTTTCCTAACCAATACGGTTCCATATATCCTGCTTCACAAAGATTTCCAACTCCCTGTCCTAGTCCGGCAGAAGACACCGGAGCTTCGAAATCCTGTGTATTTCCATCTGAGCCAATATAGCGGATACATTTTGTTTCGTCATTTGGAGACATGTAGAATCGATATTCTTCCTGTCCCTTATAGACAAAGGCAAACAACAGAGTATTATTTTCATAGTAAAATTCAGCGGAATAATCCTGAGGCAAATCCGATAAATTTCCAGAACAGGCTCCATTTTGAGAGACAATCTTTTTTAGATTTCCATTTTCTGTATAGATTGCCAGACCACTTGTGCTTTCATCTTTATTATAATTATTTAACTTGCCTTGCGTATCATAATAAACATCACGGATATGCTGAATCATTTCCTCCTGTGTCTGTCCCTGTGCATCCCAGGTACTTGTTGTCTGATTTGGCTTTGTTGTAGTATCCGTAGCCTGATTTGATGAAGTGGAAGTCTCTGCATTGTTCTGGCTTACTTCTTCGGCTTCTTTCTTTGCTTCCTCTGCCTCTTTAGCTTCCTGCTCCTCATATTTTTTCCATAGTTCTTTTTGTTCTTCTTCCTCTTCTTTTTTCTTTTCGTCTTCTGTTTTTTCTTCCTCTGCTTTCTTCTTTTCTACTTCTTCAGACTCTTCTTTCTTTTCGTCTTTGCTTTCTTCTGTTTTGCTTACCAACTCTTCCTGCCGCTGCGCTTCCTGCTTTTTATTTTGAATCACCATTCCGGTTACAACTGCTCCTGCACAAGCTACAATTGCCAGAATCGCAATCAATATATACAGCCCAATACGTTTTTTCTTTTTCTCTTCTACTAAAGCTGTACCACAAATTTTGCAAAATTTCTGGTTTTCATCATACTGCTTTTTACATTTTGGACAAATCTTCATTTTTTTCTCTTTTTACCTCAAATATTTTTACCTATAAAATACGGCTGTATTATATCACAATTTTTTCAAAAATCAAATCTGTTTTCTTTTCTTTTTCTACCTTATAATAAACTTGCTAAAATTGACATTCAAGTAGAAAGGATTTTAATTATATGGAACAATTTCTCGCAGGTTTTGAGGCATTAAAAGCCAACATCTTTGATAATATGATTGAACAACAGGCTAAACTTGGTTATCGTAAAGAACCTGTCCGTCTTTACTATCCACTTAGCTCTCTCAACCATTTTTTTAATAAAAAAGCAGACTCAGATGAAATGCAGCAGATACTTTCGGATTTTCCGGTTTATACAAAAGAACAATGTGGAGAAATTTCTGCCACACATAAAGGAGAACGCTTTTGTTTTACCATCTCCGAAGAGGTTTCGGAGTATGTTCACACAAATAAACCCGGCAATATTTTTATTTGTGAATTAATCCAGCTTTTAGCAAAGCATGGTACAACACTTGAAGAGATAATTACACTTTTCAAGTCTCAACCAAAAGAATCCGTTATCGAACCAGTCAACAATGGAGAATTCGACATTTTAATTCGTTTTGTAAATGATAAAGACCGCTATTACTATTGTTTTAAAGATGAAGGTTGCCATATTATCTATCATCGGTTCTTACCAGAAGATTACGCAGATTTCGATTTTTAACAAAACAAAAGAGCAGGAGAACTTCCCATTCTCCTGCCCTTTTGTTATTTACAGAATTTTTTTAGGCATCTATCTGATTTAATAAGTTCACCATTTCAATTGCAGAAAGTGCACAGTCATATCCTTTATTTCCTGCTTTGCTTCCGGCTCTTGCAATCGCCTGTTCAATATTTTCTGTCGTTACTACGCCAAATAACACCGGCACTCCTGTCTGTAATCCGACTGTTGCAATTCCTTTTGAAACTTCATTGCACACATAATCATAATGGCTGGTATCGCCTCGAATAACTGCACCGACACAGATAACCGCATCATACTTTCCGGATTTTGCAAGGCGCTCTGCCACAAGCGGAATTTCAAATGCTCCCGGTACCCATGCAGCTGTAATATTTTCTTCTTCTACTCCATGTCTTACCAGTCCGTCTACCGCTCCGCCAAGCAGTTTATTTACAATAATTTCATTAAAACGAGCTGCTACAATTGCTGCTTTCATTCCTTTTTTGGCTACTACTTTTCCTTCTAATACATTGATTTCTTTCATGATTTTTTCTCCTTTTTGTATGCTTATGATTTTATTGTTTTCCAGCTAAATTAATTTAAAATGTTTTGAAACACATGTCCCATGCGGATTTTTTTTGTTTCCATATAGCGTCTGTCATACTGCTGTGTTGGAATTTCAATTGGCACTCTCTTCTTGATTTCAAGTCCAAGTCCACTCAATCCGTAAATCTTTGTTGGATTATTGGTTAATAATCGCATGGATTTAACTCCAAGATCTTTTAAAATCTGTGCTCCAACCCAGTATTCTCTCAAATCCGGCGCAAATCCAAGTTTAATATTCGCATCTACCGTATCATAGCCTTGTTCCTGTAATTCATAAGCTTTTAATTTATTAATCAGACCAATTCCACGACCTTCCTGACGCATATATAATACAATTCCACGACCTTCGGCTTCTATCATCTGCATTGCTTTTTGGAGCTGAGGTCCACAATCACATCTAAGAGAGCCAAACGCATCACCGGTCAGACATTCGGAATGAATCCGGCAAAGCACATCTTCTCCATCCCCGATGTCACCTTTTACCAATGCAACATGATGCTCCTTTGTGATATCATTTACATAACCGTAAATTTTGAAATGTCCATATCGGTTCGGAAAATCCGCACACGCTTCTCTTAACACATGTTTTTCGTGAATTCGGCAGTAATCCTGAATTGCCTGAATCGTAATAAATTTTAATTCAAACTTTTCGGCAAGCTCCCAGAGTTCACTTGTGCGCATCATCGTTCCATCTTCTCTCATAATTTCACAACACACACCGCATTGTTTTAACCCTGCAAGACGCATCAAATCTACAGTTGCTTCTGTATGTCCATTTCTCACCAGCACACCGCCGTTTTTCGCAATCAGCGGAAATACATGCCCCGGCTTTCTGAAATCCTCTGGCGAAACGTTCTCATCCACACACATCCGCATGGTAAGTCCACGCTCTGCTGCGGAAATGCCTGTTGTCGTATCTTTATAATCAATTGAAACCGTAAATGCTGTCTCATGGTTGTCGGTATTTTTTGTTACCATCGGTACAAATCCAAGTTTTTCTGCAAGTTCTACGCTCATCGGAGTACAGATGAGTCCCTTTGCATAACTCGCCATAAAATTAATATTTTCCTGTGTTGCAAACTCGGCCGCACAAATCATATCACCTTCGTTTTCTCGATTTTCATCATCCGTAACAAGCACAATTTTCCCTTGTTTTAAATCTTCTAACGCTTCTTCTACTGTGTTATATTCATGTTCCATTTCCGTTTTCCTCCCTGTCAGATTCCGTATTTTTCTAAAAATTCCATTGTCAAATTTGAGGATGACTCTGTTTTTTTCTCTTCTGTTTCTTTAAAATTCAATAGCCGTTCCACATATTTTCCAATCACATCGTTTTCAATGTTGATACAGCTTCCTGCCGTTTTATCAGCTAATGTCGTTTCCTGTCTGGTATGTGGAATTACCGAAACTTTAAATGTTACATCATTTACTTCTGCTACTGTAAGACTGACTCCATCAAGACACACCGAGCCTTTTTCCACGATAAATTTTAGAATCGGCGCATCTGCTTTTATTGTAAACCAGACTGCATTTTCTTCCGGCAATATCTCTGTAATCACACCACAGCCATCTACATGACCCGACACAATATGTCCTCCAAATCTTCCATCTGCTGACATCGCCCTCTCCAGATTTACTTTTGCACCTGATTTTGCTTCTTTTAAACTACTTCGCCTTACGGTTTCCGCCATAACATCCGCCGTAAAAAAACCATTTCCAAGAGAGGTCACAGTCAGGCAGATTCCATTGACTGCAATGCTGTCTCCGATTTTTGTGCCTTCCAACACTTTTTTTGCCTGTATTTTTATACTTCCGGATGAGCCGGAAATGCTTAATTTTTGTATGATACCTGTTTCTTCTACAATTCCTGTAAACACTTCGGTACCTCCTTCCGGTAAATAAGCTGTACGTCTTCTCCAATTTTTCTGATATCCTGCAGATAAAATTCTTTTGCGTCTTTTACCTCACAGATTCCACATCCTTCTACAGGGGAAGGTGCACCTTTTCCACCAAAAATCTTTGGTGCAAGAAATACATGAACTTCATTAACCAGATTTTCTCTCAGCATGCTTTCATTTAATGTACCGCCACCCTCAAGCAAAATACTGTCAATCTTTTGTTCTCCCAGTATCTCTATTAACTTTTTCAAATCGACTCTTCCTTCTTTTGAAACTTCCAGCACCTGTACTCCAAGCATTTCCAAATCTGCTTTTTTCTCCTGTTCGGCATCGGCACAGGCTATGATTGTCGGATACTCTTTTGCACTTTGACAAATCTTACTTTCTAAAGGAATCTGAAGTTTGCTGTCACAGATAATTCGTATCGGACTTTTCTTTCCTTCGATTCTTGTATTTAACATCGGGTCATCTTTTAAAACGGTTCCGATTCCTGCCATGATTGCAGTATATTGATGTCTCATTTCATGTACAATTTTTCTCGATTGTTCGGAAGTAATCCATTTTGATTTTCCGGTTTTTGTTGCGATTTTTCCGTCCATCGTCATTGCATATTTCATCACAATATAAGGTCTTTTCGTCTGAATAAAATGAAAGAATACCGGATTTAATGCATCACATTCTTCTCTCATAAAATCCTCTTCTACCTCAATTCCCTGCGCTCTTAAAAACCGGACTCCTTTTCCTGCAACCAAAGGATTCGGGTCTCTTGAACCAATTACTACTTTCTTGATTCCAGCTTCTGCAATTGCTTCGGTACAAGGCGGCTGTTTTCCATAATGACAGCATGGTTCAAGCGTTACATATATCGTTGCACCTTCTGCTGATTCTTTTAAATGTTTAATTGCATTGCGCTCTGCATGCAGTTCTCCGTATTTTTCATGATATCCTTCCCCAATGATACGTCCATCTTTCACAATAACCGCTCCCACCAGCGGGTTGGGACTTGTCCATCCAACTCCTTGCTTTGCCAGTTCAATGGCTCTTAGCATATATTCTTTTTTCTGCATTTTCTTTCTCCTAATCGAAAAAAATCCCTGCAAATAAAAAGTTTATCTACAGGGATTTCTCATATTTCTAACTATATATGAAACAAAAAGGCTCTGAAACGGAAATCCATTTCAGAGCCTGATATTCATGATTTTGATTTTTTAATCAGTCATTCATTTCTCTTCTTCCATCCAGACTTTACTGTCGGTATCGGAATTTCACCGAATCATGCCTTTCAAATTTATTTTTTCAGGCTCGCAGACTATCACTGCCGGTAGGGAATTTCACCCTGCCCTGAAGATTTTTCTTATTTACTTGATTAAAATTATAGTACAACAATTTAAATTTGTAAAGTGCAAATTTTAAATTTCTTCCAGCACAATTTCAAAAGAGACATCATCTCCAACCGCTCTTTGAAGTAAAACTCCTCCACTCATCAAAGCAACACCTGTGTACACCTCTTCTGTTCCGGCAATCTTATAATTTTTCTTAGCTTCTAAGCCCATCAGACGCAGAGTCTTTCTTAATACATTTGGTTTCGCACGGAACAATACACCCTGAACCAATATGATTTTCTTATCTTCTGATATCCAGGACCATGCTGACATCCCATCCTCAAATGGATTTGCCAAACGATAATAATCACCGTTATAAATCAAACTTTGATATTCTTTATAATGGGTAACCTGTTTTGCAACAACTGTTTTTTCTTCTTCTGAAAGCTGATTTAAGTCTAATTCATATCCAAAGCTTCCTGCCATTGCAACCACACCTCTGGTTTCAATTGAGGTAATTCGTCCTGTCTGATGGTTTGGCACTGCGGAAACATGAGAACCTACTGTTGAAGTTGGATAGAAGAAACTTGTACCATACTGGATAAAGGTTCTTTCATGTGCGTCGGTATCATCACTGCACCAAATCTGTGGGCAGTAGTACATCATTCCGGCATCAAATCTTCCGCCTCCGCCACTGCATCCTTCGAACAATACATCCGGAAATTCTGATGTCAGCTTTTCAAGCAATTCATACAGTCCCAGCACATATCTGTGTGGCATTTCCATCTGGCGTCCTCTGGAAAGTGTAGCTGTATACCAGTCACTGATACTGCGGTTCATATCCCATTTCACATATTCAATATGATTTTCTCTTAAAATCGCACTCATTACACCATAAAGATAATCCACCACTTCTGGATTTGACATGTCTAATACTAACTGATAACGACTTCTCATCGGCTTTCTTCCCGGAATCTGAATCGCCCAGTCTGGATGATTACGGTACAAATCACTGTCCTCGGATACCATTTCCGGTTCAAACCAAAGTCCGAATTTCATACCCATTGCATTGATTTTCTCAACCAGGGCTTTTAATCCGCCATTTAATTTCTTTTCATTGACAAACCAGTCTCCAAGTCCGGAACAATCATCATCTCTCTTTCCAAACCAACCATCATCAAGTACCATCATATCAATTCCAAGCTTAGAAGCCTGTCTTGCAATATTTAAAATCTTTTCTTCGTTAAAGTCAAAGTAAGTTGCCTCCCAGTTATTAATCAAAACCGGACGACTGCTTAACTGGTATGTTCCACGGCAGACATGATTTCGGATGATGTGATGGAAATTCTGAGACAATTTTGCAAATCCTGTTGTAGAACAAGATAAAATCACTTCCGGTGTGTAGAACGCTTCTCCGGCTTCTAAGGTCCATTCAAATGTGTCTGGGTGGATTCCCATAACCAGACGGATCTGTTCTAACTGGTCTTTTTCTACCTGTGCCTGAAATCCTCCACTGTACATCAATGCAGCTCCGATGCAGTGACCATTTGTCTCTGTACAATCTTTTTCACAAAGCAGAACAGCCGGATTTTGATGATGACTGGAAGTTCCCCTGCTGCTGCTGCTCTCTGAAATTCCGTGCAAAACAGGAACTCGTTCTGCCTGTCTTTCCATAGTATGTCTGCCATAAAAATGCATCCATTCCCAGTCTCCATACGGAATATCCAGACACATACTATGCACTTTATTAATTACAATCGGTGTTTTCCCTGAATTTTTTACCACCACACTTCTTGTAATCACGTCTTCTTTTTCAAACACACCATACTTCAAAATCACCTCTGCTTCCGTTGCAGTATCTTTCAAAGTAATTTCTAATGTTTCTGCTTCGTCTTCTTTTGCATACACTGCCGGAAGCCCTGGAATCTCATATTTTCCTTTTTTAATCTGATATTCCCTGACTCTTAAGTCTAAAGCATTACTTCCATCTTCATGAGTAACAGAAATTGCAGAGATTCGAAAATCTCCAACTCCGCTGGTGCTGTATTCCTGTGGCAGAGTATTTAAAGAATAGGTTCTTTCATTTTCTGCTTCATAGATATTTCCAGAAAATCCTGCGTCCGGATAATCCAGAAGATAATCCATACAACAATCTGTTTTTTCTCCATACCAGAGATGATTGAGTACTCCGAAGCGATCCACCTTCATCTGATAAAGTGTGTTTTTTGTTTCCAGGTTAAAAATTTTGTCCTTTACTGTAATTGCCATACGTTTTCCTCCTAAACAAGATTTTTGTTTTCACTGTTTGCTCTCGTATCTTACTTTCTATTTTAACCTTTTACAGCTCCATTTGCCACCCCATTTAAGATTTGTTTCTGACATAATAAGTAGAAAATCAGAATCGGAATTAATGCAAGAATGTAGGATGCAAATGCAAGATTATAATTCGTACCAAACTGTGTCTGGAAATTCAGCTGTGCCAGTGGCAGAGTATTTTTTCCGGTTCCTGACATAATAACAAGTGGAGTCATTACATCGTTCCAAGTTCCAAGTGCCGTTAAAATCGCAACGGTCGCATGCATTGGAGACATCATTGGGAATATAATTTTCCAGAATGTCTGCCAGGTAGTTGCCCCATCGATAGAAGCAGCTTCTTCCAGCGTTTCCGGTATATTTTTTAAATATCCTGTGTATAATAAAATATTCATCGGCATATAGAAAACCAGATAAAGAAGTATGACACCTAAACGGTTTCCAAGTCCCATCTGTGCAGTCTGTTTTACAAGAGGCATCATTAAGATTGCAAACGGAACAAACATACCGCTGACAATGTAAAGATATATAAATCGAAAGGCCTTTTTATGTGCCATACTTCTCCCAATAACATAACCTGCAATGGAATGAACTAAAATTGCAAGTCCGATTGTCACAAGTGTAATGAGTAAACTATTCCCCAGAGAGTTCCAGAAATCTGTTACTCTCATTGCTTCTTTGAAATTATCCAGACTCCAGCTTGATGGGAATGCCAGTGCGCCTGCCACATCATTTGTCATTTCACTTGGCTTTTTAAACGCAATAATCACTGCCATATACAGTGGAAAAAATACTGTAACGGTTCCCAAAATCAGGATAGCTGTCAAAATACGATTTACTTTTCCTGTTTTTTTCATTATAACTGCTCCTCCTTCTTATTTAAGACTGTCATCTGGAATACAGAAATTGCAACAATCACGACAAAAAATAACACTGCATTTGCACTCTGGAATCCAAACTGTCCGCCATCCATACCATTTTTGTAAATCAAATAAGAAATAGATTCCGTACTCTGTGCCGGACCGCCTTTTGTTAAAGACATAATCTGGTCAAATACCATTAGCAGGTTCTTTGTGCTAAGCACCAGATTGATAGTTACAAACGGAATAACAAGCGGAAGGGTTACACTGAAAAACTCTTTCCATTTGCTTGCACCATCTAACATAGATGCCTCATAAACTTCCTGTGGAACTGTCTGAAGCCCTGAAATGTAGATAATCGTATTCATCGCAACTGCCTGCCATACACCAACAACCAGCACACCAATCCATGCATTTTTTTCACTTGCCAAAATACTGTTTTGAAGCCATCCAATATGAAGACTGGTTCCAATTCCCGGAAGGATGTAAGTAAAAATAAAGCTGAAAATATAACCAATTACCAGTCCGCCTAAAATATTCGGAACAAAGTAAATTCCTCTTAAGGCGCTCTTAAAACGAATTTTGCTGTTTAATCCCAGTGCCAGCACCAGACTTAAAAAGTTTACCAGTATCGTTCCAACGATTGCATATTTAAAGGTGAACAGATAACTCTTTCCAACACGTGCATCCGTAAATAAATCAATATAGTTACGAAATCCTACATATTCATACGTTCCATAGCCTTTATAATTGGTAAAACTATAGATAAAACCTTTTATCATCGGCAATGTATTAAAGGCAAAGAACAAAACTAAAACCGGAATAATAACTGCCCAGAACGTTTTATCTTTATTTGTCATTTTCTTCTTCATAACAGTCTGTCAAACTCCTCTCTTATTTGTGTTTTTCCTGATAGTCCTGCATTTTCCGGATTAAATCACGGTTGTATCTCTGCCAGTCTGTATCAAAACGTTTCAGGAAAGTATCTAATGCATTTTCGCTGTCATCTAACAAATAAGTCTGTACCATCGCATCAACACTCATCTCACTTGGATAATGGTGGTCATGGAAATCCGCCATTCTTCCTTCTTCAATATAACTTCTCATATCTTCCAATTCCGGTGCCAGTTCAAAATCACCTTCTTTACATGCAATTCCGCCCTGGTCATCTAAGTAAATCTGAATGGTTTCATCTTCATATAAAAATCTTAATACTTCATAAGCAGCTTCTTTATTTTTACTTTCTTTCAGAACAGAAAACTGTAAATCAATTCCGGAATTTAACACATTGTCTGCTTCCGAATCATTTGCCGGAAATGTAAACGAACCGATATTCATATCCGGATTTACTGATTTAATCTGAGGAATCGCATAACTTCCAATTGGATACATGGCGGCTTCTCCTCTTGCAAATGCGGTACATGCGTCATTATATCCATACGCATACGGATTCGGTTCCGCATAAGAAACCAGTTCTTTGATTTTTTCTGCTGTCTCTCTATAAGCATCTGAAAAAGTTGCTTCTCCCTTATTAACCTGACTGCAAATATCAGAATCTGTCAGTCCTACTGCCAGAGCATTCCACGGTGCCATACAGGTCCAGGTATCTTTAAAACCTAAATATAATGGCTGTACTCCACTTGCCGAAATTGTCTCACATAAAGTTGTAAATTCGCTCCATGTAGTTGGAATTTTCCAGCCATTTTCTTCAAACATCTCTTTATTATATAAAATACCTGCTGCATTTGCCGCATACGGAAGTGCATAACTTCCTTCTGTCGGAATCAGCTTCAACTCTTCTTCCATATCCAGATAAGCCTGTTTTGTTTCTTTGAGTACATCTAAGTCTGATAAATCCTCAAACAACCCTGCATCTAAAAAATTAGAATAGTTCATATCTCCACCAATTCCTACAATATCCGGATAGTCTTCACGGATAAATCTGGTTTTTAAAATTGTAACCGCTTCATTTGGTGATTCAATTGTTAAGTGAATATCATCATGCGTTTCATTAAACCGCTCTTCAATTTTTTCAAAGGCTGCCACTGCCTCCGGCTTATAAGAAATCATCTCGACTTCTGTTTTTCCATCGGATGTTTTATTTCCACATCCACTAAGACTGACTGCACCAAGCAATATGCCGCCAAGTACAATGAGCCCTCTTGCCATTTTTTTCTTTGCCATCCTGACTCTCCTCCCTGTTCTTCTCTTTTTTCTTCTTTTATTTTAACATAGCAATATGCTACCTATGAATCGCCCGATTCTGCTATTTTTATACCCAAATGATAGATTTTCTGTTATAATAAAAAAAGCAATATCGCATTTTGATATATATTAAAAAGGAGCATCTTTTTTATGAGTACCGTATCATTTTCTATCTTTCCAAATGACAATTTTATTGACCTGTGCCTTTACCAGTATGGAAAAGAACAATGCGACCCTGGACATTCTTTTGGGCCCGCTACACGAAATCACTATCTCTTTCATTATGTTCTCTCTGGCACAGGCACGCTTATGGCTGATAATTCAAAGGGAATCACACAGACTTATTCCGTGAAAAGCGGTCAGGGATTTCTGATTTTTCCAGGGCAGATCACCACTTATTTTGCAGACCAGGAGCACCCCTGGGAATATATCTGGCTGGAATTTGATGGACTAAAAGTAAAAGAAGCCCTTCAGACAACTTTTTTTTCTTTAGAACATCCTGTTTATCGTGCAAATTCAAAAGAGCTTCGGGAAATCTTAAAGAATGAAATGCTCTATATTGTGGAACACTGCACAGCCTCCAAATTCCATTTAATTGGACATCTTTATCTCTTCCTTGACGCACTGACCCAGTCCACTCATTCTAATGAACTGACTTCCAGCAGTAAAATAAGTGATTATTATATTAAAGAGGCCATTCATTATATCGAGCAAAACTTTCAAAATGACATCAGCATTGAAGAAATCGCCAGGGTCTGCGGAATCAATCGAAGTTATTTTGGAAAAATTTTCAGGAAATCCATTGGAAAGTCACCTCAGGAATTTTTGATGAATTACCGAATGATAAAAGCAACGGAGCTTTTAAGCCTGACTTCTCTTTCTATTTCAGAAATCAGTCAGGCCGTCGGATATGATAATCCGCTTCACTTTTCCAGAGCATTTAAAAATGTTTATGGAATTTCTCCAAGAACCTGGAGAAAAGAAAATAAGTAAAAAAAACGTGGCAAAGTCTCATCTATTCAGACTCTGCCACATTTTTTTATTGATGCGCTGTCTTTGTAATAATAGAATAATATTCCGGTCTTCTATCCCGAAATAATCCCCATTCAAGTCGTTTTGCCGAAAGCTCATCAAGGTCATATTCTTTCTCTAAAATTTCTTCTTTATCCCTTGATGCGCTTTTAAAAAGCTCTCCCGTCTCATCTGTCAAAAAAGAAGAACCATAAAAGGTTAAGGAAGAGGTCTGTC
>ENA-OPCV01001285-OPCV01001285.1-human-gut-metagenome-genome-assembly--contig:-NODE-1285-length-19222-cov-2.854281_pt1 | contig 19222 bp, 14 predicted proteins | sample MGYA00241257_ERZ501494 | MGnify/ENA primary metagenome ERZ501494 (study PRJEB25962, sample SAMEA2042618) | human gut metagenome | biome: human gut; feature: human-associated habitat; material: faeces...
CGACGAACCGCCCGGAGATTCTGGATCCGGCGCTGCTTCGTCCGGGCCGTTTTGACCGCCGGATTATCGTGGATAAGCCGGATTTAAAGGGGCGTGTGCAGATTTTAAAGGTACATTCCAAGGATGTAAAACTGGATGAGACGGTTGATTTCGAGGAGATCGCGCTGGCGACATCCGGCGCTGTAGGTGCGGATCTTGCCAATATGATGAACGAGGCGGCGATCACAGCCGTTAAGAATGGCAGGAAAGCCGTTTCCCAGAAGGATTTATTTGAGGCAGTTGAGCTGGTTCTGGTTGGCAAAGAAAAGAAAGATCGCATCCTGAGCCAGGAAGAGCGCCGGATTGTTTCGTATCATGAGGTTGGTCATGCGCTGGTCAGCGCCCTGCAGAAGGATTCAGAGCCGGTACAGAAGATCACGATTGTGCCGCGTACCATGGGTGCGCTCGGCTATGTCATGCAGGTGCCGGAGGAAGAGAAGTACTTAAATACTGAGAAGGAAATCCGCGCGATGCTGGTCGGATTTTTAGGCGGACGTGCGGCTGAGGAGATCGTTTTTGATACGGTAACGACAGGTGCGTCAAATGATATTGAAAAAGCAACCCGGATCGCGCGTGCGATGGTAACCCAGTACGGTATGTCCAAGAAGTTCGGTCTGATGGGACTGGAAAGCCAGGAAAATCAGTACCTGAACGGGAGAACAGTCCTGAATTGCAGTGATATGACGGCGGCAGAGATTGACAAGGAAGTCATGCATATTCTGAAGGTTTCTTATGAGGAGGCAAAACGCCTGCTGAGTGAAAACCGCGAGGCGCTTGATAAGATTGCGGCGTTCCTGATTGAGAAAGAGACGATCACCGGTAAAGAGTTCATGAAGATTTTCCATGAGGTAAAGGGAATCCCGGATCTGGAGGAAAAGAAACAGGAAGGCGAGGACCGGATTGAGATGCCGGAGGCTGCGAAGACAGGCGATGAGGTTCAGCCGGTAAAGACTGCGGAGGAAACGAACGCGGAAAACTCACAGAACCAGCAGAAGCTGGAAGAAAAACCGGCGGATGAAGCACCGGCGGACGAAACACCGGAATCGGCAGAAGCTGTAGCAGCAGAGAGTCCAAATGAGGATGAAATGCGCGGTGGAAGCTCGTTCGACCGGAAATAAAAGTGATGTATAGCATAAAAGAAATATTTATACAGTAAATAGAACGGCTGTATTTCAGCAATGTGAATCCATATATTGAAAAATCTATGAGTTCTGTTTTGCTGAGATACAGCCGTTATTTATATAGGATTATATCAATTACTGGTACAGGCGGTTGTGTTCATATACCGGCTCGGAGGTCAGTTCGATGCCGAGACGTTTGAAGGTCTTGATATCAACCTCCGACAGCATGACGGAGGTGTGAACCTGGCAGCCGCGCAGTTTTTCGAGCTGTTCCAGGGCGATCTGTGCGTGTTTGTTGGTAGCGGCGCACATGGACAGCGCGATCAGAACTTCATCGGTGTGGAGACGCGGGTTGCGGCTTCCGAGGTACTCGACTTTCAGCTTCTGGATCGGCTCGATCGCGATCGGGGAGATCAGGTGCTCATCGTGCGGAATATTGCCAAGTACCTTGACAGCATTCAGAAGCAGGGCAGCGGAAGCGCCGAGCAGGTTGGTTGTCTTTCCGGTGGCGATGGTTCCGTCCGGAAGTTCGATGGCAGCAGCCGGAGCACCGGTTTCTTCGGCGCGTTTCAGGGCAGCCGGAACAACCTTGCGCATATCGGTGGTCAGTTTTGCCTGCTTCATCAGAAGTTCGATCTTATAAACTTCCTCTTTGCCGACATCCTCTTTGACAACGCGGTTTAATGCCTGATAGTAGCGGCGCAGGATTTCCTGACGGGATGCCTCGCAGCAGGCTTCGTCGTCAATGATGCAGTTTCCTGCCATGTTGACGCCCATATCAGTCGGGGATTTGTACGGGTTCTCGCCGTAGATTCCCTCGAAAATAGCGCTCAGAACCGGGAAAATCTCGATGTCACGGTTGTAGTTGACCGTTGTTACACCATAAGCCTCCAGATGGAACGGATCGATCATGTTGACATCGTTTAAGTCAGCGGTCGCTGCCTCGTATGCCAGGTTGACCGGGTGCTTTAACGGGATATTCCAGATCGGGAAGGTCTCAAATTTGGCATATCCAGCCTTGACGCCGCGTTTGTTCTCGTGGTAGAGCTGGGAAAGGCAGGTTGCCATTTTTCCGCTTCCCGGTCCCGGCGCGGTGACAACAACGAGTGGACGTTTGGTTTCAATGTAATCATTTTTACCATAACCTTCATCGCTGACGATCAGCGGAACATTGCCCGGATAACCGTCGATGGTGTAGTGGCGGTAAACCTTGATGCCCATGGATTCGAGCTTGTGTTTGAAGACATCCGCAGTGTTCTGCCCGGAATAGTGGGTGATTACAACGCTTCCAACATAGAGTCCCTTGTCGGTAAAGGATTGAATCAGACGGAGTACGTCTACGTCGTAAGTAATGCCGAGGTCGGAACGTACTTTGTTTTTCTCGATATCCGCAGCACTGATGACGATGACGATCTCCGCCTGATCCGCTAACTGCAGAAGCATCCGCAGCTTGCTGTCAGGTGCAAAGCCCGGAAGAACCCGGGATGCGTGGTAGTCATCGAACAGTTTTCCGCCAAATTCGAGGTAGAGCTTATCACCGAACTGGTTGATACGCTCACGGATATGTTCCGACTGCATTTTCAGGTATTTGTTGTTGTCAAAACCGATTTTCATCTAATCCTCCGTTCTTAGTTTCGTCCCGCACAGAATACCGGTATCGCGGTGGGGGCAGATGCCGGTTTCCATCTGGTGGGATGAAAATCATATGTTTGTATGGATGATTGCGCCGCCAGGTCACAGTCCATGTCCGGCACAGACTGCCATTCGCAGTTGTTTATGTCGATGCTCTTTGTGTGAAATGAACGCAGCACAGCAGACCGCAAAGAATCACAATTAGTTCTATTATCCTACAAAAAAGTCTATTTGAGTAGAGGGAAAATAAAAAAATTTTAAAATCCGTGAACCTTTTTGCAGGTTGATGCGTATAAGAAAATGAAAGGAAAAATAATTAAGAAATAAAAAAGGTTTTCACGAAAGGAGGTACGGCTAAAAGAAGAGCCAATTAAAAAATAGACAAAACGAAAGAAGAAAGAGAGGTTACAAAACATGAAACAGCGAACAATAAATATAACAAGGAATATAATATGTATATTAGGTCTTTTGGCATTGATTATCTTGATTAAGCCAACTAAAGTGTGTGCGTTTTCAATGAATGATGCTAAGAATTCACCGGTACTTACAAGTCAATACAGAACAACAAGATTAAGAAATGAATATGACGTAAAATTATTTCAGGTACAGATGCCAAAATCTGGTTATTTCAGAATAACTTTAAGACCCAATGCTGTTGCAGATGAGAATGACATAGGATATGGATGGAATCTTAATATCTATCGCAAGGACAATTTGAAAGAACCAGTTAAGCAATATTGGCAGATTGAGAATAAGATGGTTACAGAGAAACTTGTTTTGACATCGGGAACATATTATATAGAAGTAAAATCTTATAGTGAATATGGAATGTCACCTATAATGGTACCTTTTGATATAAAGGCTGATGTTGTTTCTGAAAATAACTGGGAGCAGGAGAATAATAATACTTTTAAAAAAGCAAATAAAATCTCTATCGGAAAAAAATATCAGGGAACTTTGTTTGATGATATAGATGAAGACTGGTTTAAAGTAGTTGCTCCAAATACAGGGAGAATTACAGCAACCTTAAACTGTGATCCGGATACAGATGTAAATGATGTTGGAGACGGATGGGATGTATCTGTTTATTCAGCAAGCGATATCAATACTGAAATAGCAAAAGAAGAGTGGATAATAACGAAAGGTTCTGTCAGATTTAATGTGGTAAAGGGAAGGACATATTATATTTATGTACACAGTTATCATTATTCTTTTCCAGAAGGTTACACTTATCAGTTAGCGACTTCTTTTAAAGGACCAAAAGCAACTCCAGCCAAAAAGACTACAAACACATCGAAAAAACCAGTGAAAATGGTAACAGGTGTTTCTTTGAAAGTAAAGAAAAAGAAAATAAACATTCGTTTTAAGTTAGTATCAAATGTCTCTAAATATCAGATTATGTACAGTACAAAAAAATCTTTTAAGAATAAAAAGGTTGTAACAGTAAGAAGTGGAAATGTGACTATAAAGAAATTAAAAAGGAAAAAGACCTATTTTATCAGGGTACGGGCTATCAGCAAAAATGGAAAAGCTGGTGCGTGGAGTGTAGTGAAAAAAGTGAGAGTGAAATAATATTTCTGAATCACTATTTTTAGAGAAAATCTTAAGATGTAATGCAAAAGAAAGGATGAAAAGATATGAAGAAAAGAACAAAGATTTACGCATTATTATTTGCAATGGTATTATCGTTAACACAGATGATCGGAGCAGCAGTTCCAGTTAAAGCAGCAACGAAGGAATGTTCGCATGGCTATACTTTGGTGAATGGTATCGGTATACGTATGCATGAATGTGGCGAGTCCGTATGTATTACCTGTTATCATGGACATTCTAAACGTGTAGTTATTCCGAAAACTTTTAAGTTAAATGGGAAAAATCTTCCTCCAACACAAATTGATTGGGCTGATTGTGGTTTCTCTGAAAATGGGGTAAAAGAAATTGTGATTCCAGATACATTAGATTATTTGGGATATTGGGATGAAGATGAAGTTAACACAAGCTATAAAGATATTACATTTTTTGTCCATAAGGGAAGTAAGGCAGCAAAAGCTGTACAGGCAGAAGGCTATAAATATAGATATTTAAACGACAATTCCAACCCACAGCCAGTAAAAGGCACATCAATAAAACGAACCGTCAGAATCCAAAACCTGACCAAAATCACATGGAAGAAAGTAAAATGTGATAAATACGAAATCAGATATTCTCAGAAAAAGAATATGAAAAACGCAAAGAAAATAAACTGTGGCAAAAATAAAACATCACTTGTCATTAAAAAATTAAAAAAGAATAGAAAATATTATGTACAGATTCGAACAAAATCAGGAAAGAAATATTCTGCATGGTCAAAGGTAAAGACAATTTCAAAACGATAAAATGCAGAAAAACAGGAAAGACCTCCTTGCACTGTTTTGGGGAAATAAGTATACTATTATCGGGCAGCCATCTGGAAAATACGTTTTCCAGATGGTATTTAAGGATTATATTTAATAAATTTACAGGAAGTTATAAGGAATTATAGGACTTGTAAAAATACCGAGGAGGAAGCATATTGAATCTGATTTTTGACTTAGATGATACACTTTATAATCTTATGGGACCATTTGAACTGGTTCACAAAAAATTATATGCAGACAAGACGGATGCAGACTGTACGCAGTTGTTTATGCAGTCCCGTGTTTATTCGGATGAGATTATGGAGGCAGAGAAGAAGGGATTAATTCCGCACGAAGATTGTTTTTATGAGCGTGTGAAAAGGACATACCATGATGTGGGAATTGAGATGAGCAGAGAGGATGCGGATATTTTTGAGCAGTTATATCGTTCCTTTCAGAAAAAGATTACACTTGGTAATGGAGTAGAGGGTTTTCTTGATTATTGTAAAAGTAATGATATTTTGATTGCGATTCTCACAAATGGCAGACCAGAACCACAGTATGCCAAGGTAGTTGCGCTGGGGTTACAGAAATGGTTTGATGATGAGCATATATTTATTTCTGGCGGTATTGGATATCAAAAGCCAGATCCACAGGCATTTAAATATGTTGAGAATGCATTTGCATTAAATCCAGAAGAAACATGGTATGTTGGGGATACCTATGAGGCAGATGTTGCCGGTGCGAATACAGCAGGATGGCATACGATATGGTTTAATCATCGAAATAGGGAGTGTCCGGAAAAAAACCGGGCAGATATTACAGTAAAGAGTATAGAGGAATTAAAAGAAGTTATTAGAGGACAGATCGGATAAAATCGGATAAGGGCAGGAAGGTATGTATTGTAGAAGTTGCAGAAAATGGTTTCCAAATAATATTTTGTTTTGCGATATCTGTGGAAAGCCATTAGTTAAAGATTTAGATATATATGGAGAGAACTTTTTTAATGGAGATGTTCAGGCATTTGATTATATTTACCAGAATAGTTATAACTGGGTAGCAGGGGAAGTAAGAAAAATGTTTTCGGCTAATTCATCAGAGGTGGAGGACTGTGTTCAGGAAATTTATCTTCTCTTATATCGAAAAATCAAATACTATGATCCTCGCCAGGGAAGTTTTAGTGCATGGTTTAATGCGCTGGTGCGAAACAGAATTTACGATTATGGAAGAAAGTTAGCAGGAAATAGAGAAATTCTGCCAGAAACCAGCCAGCAATATTTTAAAGAGATAACAGATAGAAATGTTTATATTAACCCAGAAGCAAGAATAGAATATGCAGAGCGGGAGCAGATTCTTGATGAAATTCTCGATGATATTGGAGAGGGACAGCGCATATGTATCCAGATGTATTATAACGACGGATTAAAAATAAAGGAAATCGCACGGATATTAAATATTAGTGAGGGAACTGTAAAAAGCAGAATACATAACGGATTGAAGAAGTTAAATACGAAGGTGGATGAGATGCAGAAAAGGGGACTCTACACATTTCGTATGCTTCCTCTTGGATTCCTTTTATGGCTCTTATCCAGAGACGATTGCAGTGCAAAAGAAGATTACAGAGCATTATACCATGCCAGAACTCTGGCTGGGCAAAACGTTTTACAGAATGCGCCAATGGCTGCTGGAAATAAAGCTGCCGGAATTAAAATGGCTGGAAGAAATCAAAATGTTGTAAAACATGCAAGTATGCAGCAGGCAGGTCAGGCAGGTGCAAAGCATGCTGCGATAAATCATGCGGCGAGGGCAGCTTCCAGAGCTGGAGGCAAAGCGATAAAAGCTGGAATGGTAAAAGCTTTAGCCGGTGGTATTACTGCGGCGGTCATAGGAAGCGGTGTATTTATTGGAGGCAAAGCATTAAAGCAACATCAGGGCGATAAGAAAGTAATCACTTCTGGTCAGGAATATAGTACGCAGGAAGAAAAAGAGGGAACACCGGACAGCTCGGTGAAAGAATTTGTGGATGATAATCAGGCATTTATTAAAGAAATATTGGCTCTGGAGGCAGAAGTACCAGAAGGTACTGAATTCCAGACGGATATAAATGAAAATGTCAGGAGTGTGGTATATACTTCTTTAGGATTATTGTGTGATAATAAGTCTTTTGGTGAGGAAGCTACAAATATATATGATGCGGTACCAGAGGAAAGTATTGTGGATTATAATAATAATGATGATGGTGAGGGAACGATATCTGTCGAAGAGAGTGGATTTGAAAATATGAGACAGTTTCTTGGATGTAAAGAAACGATTGGGTCATTAAGTGCTACGAGTAGCGAAGAATTTCTATGTCAGGATGGAGAAGTAAGAGCAGAGGGCTTAAGCCCATCGTCAGATATGCAGTCATCCATTAAGGATATTGTGTATATTCCGCTTTCTAATGGGGATGAACGAGCAATTTTTACAGAACAGATTATACAGGATGAAATAGACGGCATTGGTACAGCGGTGATAACAAAAGCAGATAATGATCTGGGTGTACAATTGAAAAGTTATAATATTGTTGCAGACTCCGACAAGATAGACCAGTTACTGGGAAGTGTAGCTGTCCTCGGAAAACAGCTGGGAAGTGATGGAAAACTATTTAGTGGTAATATGACAGAGATGTCTGATGAGTCCAAAATACATGCACTTATAGATTCTGTACGGGGATATTGTTATACTGAGCCTAATGATGAGGATATTTACGCTAATAGGGCAGAAAGCCTGGTTTATAAGCCAGTATTTTCCGAGGATGATATAAAAAGCAATACAGAAAAATCTATTATTGTAAAAGAAGATGCATTCGATGATTATCTGGCACTTGTAGACTATGATGGAACGATTGATGATATAGTAGCGAATAAAGCGTTACAAAATAAATATAATTGTAGTATAAAGAGAAACGGTACGAATATAGAATTCACTTTTTCAGGAGAGTTTGAAATGACCTATTGGTGGGTAGAAACGGATATGATTGATCAAATTAATAAAGATGGATTTAAGATACTCAAAAATGGAAAAATAGAAGTGGATTGTCTGTTATATACTTCACATGCAACAGAACCTGATCCAGGAGTGGAATACAAGGCAACGCTGTCATTAAATGAGGATGGTTCTGGAATGAAATTAGAAAATCTAGAGCGTGTTTGAAAAATGCTTTCTGGCAATCCGACTACTACTATTCTCAGCGGAGTCTCCGTTGCTACGCAAATTGGAAATTGTAAAATTCGACACATTAAAAGGTAATAAGTGGTTATATATTTACCAAAATAAAACGTGTAATTTTTTATAAATATGAAAGGTTTTTTTCTTAAAAAATTAAGATTGTGCGAAAAAGTCCATTTACAACGAGCAGAATTGTGATATAATAAACGAAGTTCAGGCAAATGTTGAGAATTATAATCAATAAGTGCTTGCACAATTATTTTAGAAAATCAGCACAGTGTTTTCACAGAAATTTTCTTGTCTACCTGTTTGTAATTGGTTGTGAACATAATCTATTTGATACAGCCAGATAAAAACCTTTCTGTCTAACTGATGTTCAAAGTTTTATTCAGCCTGTTATCTAGTTTTATGTAGCAGGTTCTTTTAACTTTTATTTTCTATTATCTAGAGTTTATTTTACCTATTTAAAATTAAACATTAGAGCGTGTTTTAGTATACTCAGGGAAGCGCATAAAAAATAAGAAGAATTTACAAAAAGTATTATGTCTTGTAAATCAGGGCATGTTTTTTTGTTGTGGAGATTTTTATGAAAGAGAAGAAGAAAAGGTTCAAGCATGAGCATGGAAGCAGCTTTTCGGTAGATTATTATGCGTATGCATCACATATGAGAAGCTGGAATGCAGGCTTTAAAGTTCTGTTTTCTATTATTAGTCTGCTTATATGTATTGCATGCAATAATCTGTTTGTTTCGCTAGCAGTTATTTTCTTTATGGGATTTTTGACGGTGGCTGTTGGTGGACTGGATTTACATCATTACATTACGATGCTGCTTGTTCCGATTGTATTTTTAATTTTTGGAACAATAGCGATAGCGATTGGATTTTCGATGCGTCCAGTAGGACAGTATCATGTTCATTTTTTGAATTTATTTTACATTTACTGGTCAAAGGCAAGCTTGCTTAAGGCTGGAGGTCTTGTGTTTAAGGCATTGGGAGCTGTGAGTGCACTTTATATGATGACACTTACTACACCGCTGAGTGAAATTATTGCAGTCTTGAGAAAAGCACATATTCCAAAGCTGATTATTGAGCTTATGAATATGATTTACCGTTACATTTTTATTATGATTGATACACACAGCCGCATGAAGAATTCAGCAGAGTCACGTCTTGGATATTGTGATTTTAAGACTTCCTGTTATTCATTTGGCCAGGTTGCAAGTAACTTGTTAGTTGTGTCATTGAAAAGAGGAAATAATTATTACAATGCGTTAGAAGCACGTTGTTACGATGGGGATTTACGATTCCTTGAAGAAGAGAAGCCGCTAAAAGCAGGACCGATTGCGATGGCAGTTATTTTTATTGTAGTGTTAATGCTTATATGGTTTTTTACGAGATAAGATAATTTTGCCAGATAAATCGGAAGAATACTTTATCATAATTTCGTAAAATATATCAGATGTGAGATGACTCCCACATCTGTAGGTGGCGAGCAACAAATGAGTATCAGGAGATGTTTATGCAGGAAAAAGAACCAATCTTAAAGGTTGAAGATTTACATTTTACATATAATGGAGAAAAAACGGCACTGAATGGAGTTGACCTTAATATTTATAAGGGCGAGAAGATTGCGGTGCTTGGCTCGAACGGAGCAGGAAAGTCTACATTCTTTTTGAATATTAACGGAGTTTTGAAGTCTCATCACGGCGATATTTATTATCGTGGTGAGAAGATTACAAAGAAAAACTTAAATGATCTTCGAAAGAATGTCGGCATTGTTTTTCAGGATGCGGATAATCAGATTATTGCGTCCACGGTAATGGCTGAAGTTTCCTTTGGGCCGATGAATCTGAAATTACCGAAAAAAGAAGTGATTTCCAGAGTGGATAAAGCTCTTGAATATATGAATATTTCAGAATTTAAAGATCGTCCGCCACATTATTTAAGTGGTGGCGAGAAAAAGAGAGTCAGTATTGCAGATATTATTGCAATGGAGTCAGAAGTCATCATTTTTGATGAGCCAACAGCGGCGCTTGATCCATTGAATGCGGCAATGCTTGAGGAAGTTCTTCAGAAAATGGGTGATGAAGGACGGACAATGCTCATTTCTACTCACGATGTTGATTTTGCTTATCGCTGGGCAGAGAGAGTTATTGTATTTTGTCATGGAAAGATTATTGCAGATGATACGCCACTTGCTGTATTTAAGCAAGAGGACATTTTGAAGCAGGCGAATCTGAAACACCCAATGATGTTCGATGTCTATGACATTTTAAAAGAGAAAGGTATCGTTCCTGATGGGGACGTTTATCCTAAAAATATTGCCGAATTTCAGGCAATGGTAAAAGGTTTATAAAATCGTATTTTAGGGATCTCCTGGTTCCAGAAATACACAAAAATTAAAAGGAGGAAAGACAAATGTCTAAAAAACAGAAAAATCTTGCGGTTCTTGCAAGCGTATTTTTAATGCTTTTAACAATCGCGCCAGTTTCTAACGCAATGCACATCATGGAGGGATTCCTTCCAGTAAAATACTGTATCTTATGGGGAGTAATCTGCGTACCATTCTTAGTAATCGGTTTCATGAATATTAAAAAGGTACTTGGAAATGACAGAAGAACCCTTACTGTACTTGCTTTAACAGGTGCTTTCGTATTCGTACTTTCATCTTTAAAGATTCCATCAGTAACAGGAAGCTGTTCCCATATGACAGGTACAGGTCTTGGAGCAATCTTATTTGGACCATGTGTAACAAGTATCTTAGGTATTATCGTATTAATTTTCCAGGCAATCTTACTTGCACACGGCGGATTAACAACATTAGGAGCTAACTGCTTCTCTATGGCAATCGCTGGACCAATCATTTCATGGATCTTATACAAATTACTTCAGAAAGCAAATGTAAATAAACGAGTATGCATATTCGTTGCAGCATTTTTAGGTGACTTATTTACATACTGCGTAACAAGCTTCCAGCTTGCACTTGCTTACCCTTCAGAAGTTGGCGGCATTGGAGCATCTATCGCAAAATTCCTCGGAATCTTCGCTACAACACAGCTTCCATTAGCAGTAATCGAAGGTATCCTCACTGTAGTTATCGTTATTGCACTTGAAACATACGCAAAAGACGAATTAAGCAGTCTTGAATTTTAATTAGGAGGAGAGAAAATGACAAAAAATACAAAGACAGTAATTATTTTATTAGTAATTGCAGCATTAATCGCAATCGTACCACTGTTCGCATTAAAGGGAGCAGAATTCGGTGGATCTGATGATGCAGGTAGCGAAATGATTTCCGAAATTCAGGGAAAAGAATATGAACCATGGTTCACACCAGTACTTGAAACTGCACTCGGTGGAGAACTTCCAGGAGAAATCGAAAGCTTAATCTTCTGTCTTCAGACAGGAATCGGAGTAGGAATCGTAGCATTTGTATTAGGACGCTTCGTAGAACGAAAGAAGTGGCAGGACAAGGAGAATGGAGATTCGACTTCTTCTAAATAGGCTATAGATAGACTATAGACAGACAAAAACCGAAAAAGCCAATCCTCATATTTGTGAAAGTATCACTGTGGGTTGAATGTTCGCTTAATGGCTCACAATCAATCCTCGCTCTAATATCACAAATATAAGGATTGGCTTTTTTGGTTTTCTGTGTGTGGGGATCGTCTGTTCTATCTATCCGCAAAATTTCTACTGACTTGTTAACCATTCAACCGCATTAAGTACCTCCTCCGGTGTTTCGCATACCGAGAAAAGTGACTTTACAGACTCGCGGATGAATCCCATGCCGATGAGTTTATCAATGATAGCGATGGTGTCATCGTAAAAGCCGGAAACGTTGTATACGATGATTGGTTTTGCACTTCGGCCAAGTTCGGTTAAGGTAAGTATCTGGAAGAATTCATCGAAGGTTCCAATGCCGCCGGGTGCGATGACAAATGCATCGGCGTTCTCTTCCATGACTTCTTTTCGAAGGCTCATTGTCTCTGTGCGTACAATTTCTGTACACTCGCTTTTAATCGGTTCAAACTTATTCATGAAAGTTGGGACAACACCTGTTACTTCTCCGCCGTTTTCTAACACACCGTTTGCACAGGCTCCCATTAGTCCGCTGGCACCGCCGCCATAGATTAACTTGTGGTGTCTTTTTGCAATTTCTTTTCCAAGTGCTTCTGCTGCATTTATATAGATGGAATCGATGCGGTCGCTTGCTGCACCATACATACAAATTGTAAGTTTGGTCATAATAGCACCCCCTCTTGTTTTATTTGTAGAGCTTAATTTTAGCATTTAATTCGACAAAAAACAACAAAATAATAGAGAAAAACAGATAAAGTGGTTAAATTGTCTATATATTATAGGAAAATGATAAGAATTATGGTGACTATTTATGTGATGTTTGTAAAATTATATAGCTGATGCTACTTTTTTGCTTAGAGCGTGTTTGCGCTCTAGAGTGTGGTTAAAAAATATTTCTACAGAGATTTTTAAAATATATTCTTTTGCTATTGTATGAATATAGAAAATAAGAGGTGCATAAAGACAGAAAAATTGTGAAATATGCTTGTTTTTTTATGCAAATATGCTACAATATAGACAAAGGTATTCATAATTATACATGTCGATATTGAATCTGATTTGCGATTAAAAGGGGTGATTTTTATGAAGAAAATTATAACGATCAGCAGAGAGTTTGGAAGTGGCGGTCACGACATTGGAATGGAAGTAGCAAAGCGTCTGGATATTCCATTTTATGATCATGAGATTGTAGATAAGGCAGTTGCAGAGAGTGGATTTACAAAGGAATTTGTAGAAGAACACGGTGAGTACAGCTCTCTTTCTTCTGTATTACTCGGAACATCGGCACCATTTGACAGTTATTATTATGCAGAGGACCCACAGGATAAGATTTTCAAGATTCAGCGTAGAATCATTACAAAGTTTGCACAGGAAGGTCCGTGTGTTATCGTTGGAAGATGTGCGAATTACATTTTAGAGCAGGCAGATATCGACAGTTTTGATGTGTTTATCAGAGCCAATATTGAGAAGAGAATGGCGAATGTATCTGACAGAGTTGATCTTAAGGGAGACGAACTGGTTAAGTTCCTCCAGAAGAGAGACCATAAGAGAAGAGTATATTATCGCTTCTATACTAAGAGAAAATGGGGCGATTACCACGATTACAACATGATGTTAGATAGTGGAGCAATCGGCAAGGAGAATTGTATTAATTTGATTATCAAGGCGATTGGTGAATAGTGGATTATAATATCGTAATGATAATTTAAGGGTTGGTTCTTTGAAAGTCAGTTTTATAAGAAGTCATAATTTTCAGGGATTCTCTAAATTATTTTTAGACAAAGTACAGTCCTCTGGAAGATAAATAAAGCATATTTGTGGCCTCGAGCAAAGGCTGGATGCCACAAATATGCTTTATTTGCTTTCTTCTCGGGCGTCAAACACGCTCTAGTTAATAAATTATATAGGAGACGAAAATGAAGATTACAAGATGTAAATATGGGCATTATTATGATAAAGCGTACTTTAGAGAATGTCCGCATTGCTGCAGGGCAAGAGGTGGCAGGGATGAGGATATTATAATAGGAAAGAACGAGTTATCTACAGATTTATCAGGGAAAAATAGCCTGCCGGGTAGAAACGTGAGAATAAATCAATTACAAGATGATAGCAATTACGGACAAGGCTCCAATAGGGACATAAGTCAGAAGGAGCAGGATAGGAAAAAAGTTGAACGATGGATTGGGGAAGCCTGGGATGAACTGGAAAATGTAGCAAAAGAGAGTCCAAAAACAAAAGTAACAGAAAAAGCAGCTCAAAGAGAAAAACAAGAAGACAGGCAAGAAAAGATAACAGAAGAAAAGAATACTGTTTCAGTGAAAAAGAAGCATAGAAATTCGGAACAAAATTTAGGGAAATATATGCTTTTTGCCGCAATGCCTCTCAAAGTAATTAAAAACCAGGAATTCTGTATGGATTTTTGTATTTTCCCGGAAAAAGATTGGGAGACTGGGGCAAAGATGCTTAGTTTTAAGAGTCAGGAAAGTATAAGAGATTTAAAACCAGTGCAGATGGCGCTGCCAACAAAGGCTGTGCTGCACATTTTATATAAAGAGGAAGAGATTTTTCATAAAGATATAGAGTTGGAGGCAGAAAGGGAAAATGTATTTTGTACATTTCCTGTTACGGTAACGGATACGAGAGACCGACGTTTTCATATGATAAAGGCGGTTTTTGAGATAGAAGAGCAAAATATCGAGATTCCGCTGTATTTAATGCCTAATCCGTAGAAAAATACAGGCAGTTTTGGAAAACATTCGTGGAACTTTATTATTGCAGTTTTTGGAAAATACCTATATAATAAAGTATCATGTAATAATTTTGTAACAAATTCAATTCGTATGGATTTATAGACACAGGAATGAGACATAAATAAAAATAAAATATGAATAAAACAGGGATTGAATCGTTACGATAATTTGAAAAGATAAAATATGATTATAAAGGAGAAGTATAATGAGTGATATGACCCATCTTGATGAGTTAGAGGCAGAAGCGATATACATTATGCGTGAAGTAGTGGCAGAGTGTGAGAAGCCGGTAATGCTGTATTCTATCGGTAAAGACTCTTCTGTAATGCTTCATTTAGCATTGAAGGCTTTTTATCCTGAGAAGCCGCCGTTTCCATTTTTACATGTAAATACTACATGGAAGTTTAAGGAAATGATTGAGTTCAGAGATAAGATTGCTGAAAAATACGGACTTGATATGATTGAGTACATTAATGAGGACGGGGTTAAGAAGGGAATCAATCCATTTGACCACGGTTCATCTTATACAGATATTATGAAGACACAGGCATTAAAGCAGGCTCTTGATAAATATGGTTTTACTGCTGCATTTGGCGGTGGAAGACGTGATGAGGAGAAATCCAGAGCAAAGGAGAGAATTTTCTCTTTCCGTAATTCCAGCCATGCGTGGGATCCTAAAAATCAGCGTCCGGAGATGTGGAAGCTTTACAATACAAATATTCATCAGGGCGAAGAAATGCGTGTATTTCCTATTTCTAACTGGACGGAGAAAGATATCTGGCAGTACATTCAGCGTGAAAATATTGATATTGTTCCGCTGTACTTTGCAGCAGAGAGACCATTTGTCAGAAGAAATGGCAATATCATTATGGTAGATGACGACCGTATGAGATTAGAACCAGGAGAAAAGATTGAACATGGAAAGATTCGTTTCCGTACTCTTGGATGTTATCCATTAACTGGTGGTATTGAGAGTGATGCAGATACACTTGATGCAATTATTGATGAGACATTAAGTGCGGTATCTTCTGAACGTACCAGCCGTGTTATTGACAGTGATGGCGGAGCAGCCAGCATGGAAAAGAGAAAGAGGGAGGGTTATTTCTAATATGAACAGTCTTCTTAAATTTATTACCTGTGGTAGTGTAGATGATGGAAAGTCCACATTGATCGGACATATGCTTTATGATGCAAAGCTGCTTTTTGCAGATCAGAAAAGAGCGTTAGAGCTTGACAGTAAGGTTGGTTCTCGTGGTGGGGCAATTGACTATTCTCTCCTTCTTGACGGCCTGATGGCTGAGAGAGAGCAGGGAATCACAATTGACGTCGCTTACCGCTATTTTACAACAGAGAACCGTTCTTTTATCGTTGCAGATACCCCAGGTCATGAAGAATATACAAGAAACATGGCAGTAGGAGCATCCTTTGCGGAACTTGCCGTTATCCTTGTAGATGCGACACAGGGCGTTCTTGTACAGACAAGACGACATACAAGAATCTGCTCCCTTATGGGTATCGAGCATTTTGTATTTGCAATCAATAAGATGGATTTAATTAACTATGATGCCAATCGTTTTGAAAAGATTGAACGTGAAATTAAGATGATGGCAGCAGAGTACGACTATAAGTCTATCAAGATTCTTCCTGTTTCTGCGACAGAGGGAGATAACGTTACAGTGAAATCTACTAAGATGCCGTGGTATAAAGGAGAATCACTTCTCACATATCTTGAAAATATCCAGATACATGACGATTCTATTGAGAGTGGCTTTACTATGCCTGTTCAGAGAGTATGCCGTCCAGATAGAACTTTCCGTGGATTCCAGGGACAGATCGAATCTGGAAAGATTAAAGTTGGTGATGAGATTACCGCCTTACCATCTAATGAAAAGGCAGAGGTAAAAGGCATTATTGATGCAGGTAAGGAAGTAACAGAAAGCAGCCGCGGACACGCGGTAACAATTTCTCTTGACAGAGAAGTAGACGTTTCAAGAGGCTGTGTTCTCGTTAATAATGCAAAACCAAAGACCGGTAATTTATTTACTGCAAAGCTTTTATGGATGGATGACACACATCTTGTAGCAGGAAAGAATTACCTCTTAAAACTTGGAACAAAGCTGATTCCAGCCGTTGTCATGAATATCAAGTACAAGATTGATGTAAATACTGGAAATGAAGTACACGCAGATGCTATTTACAAGAATGAAATCGCAGCCTGTGATATTGCTGTTTCTGACAAGATTGTTTTTGAGAAGTTCAAGGACAACCATGCATTAGGTTCCATGATTCTCATTGACAGAATCACAAATATGACATCTGCCTGCGGTGTTATCATGCACGCATTAAGACGTACAGATAATCTCACATGGCATGAGATGGATATTACAAGAGACTTCCGCGCACAGCAAAAAGGACAGACACCTAAGACAATCTGGCTGACAGGACTTTCCGGTTCCGGTAAGTCTACACTTGCAAACGAATTAGAAAAACATCTTGCTGCCCTCGGAAAGCATACGATGCTTTTAGATGGGGATAATGTCCGTATGGGACTGAATAAGAACCTTGGATTTAAAGAGGCAGACCGTATTGAAAATATCCGCCGTATCGCAGAAGTAGCGAAGTTAATGAACGATGCAGGACTTATTGTAATCACATCCTTCATTTCTCCATATGTCCGTGACAGACGGAATGCAAGAGAGATTATCGGAGAGGACAGCTTCATCGAAGTTTATGTAAGTACACCGGTGGAAGAATGTGAAAAACGAGATGTTAAGGGACTTTACAAAAAAGCCCGTGCAGGCGAGATTCCAAACTTTACTGGAATTTCCAGTCCATATGAGACACCAGAACATCCGGAAGTTACGATTGATACAACTGGAAAGAGTCTTGCAGACAGCGTAGATTATGTGATGGCACAGTTGGAAGATTTGCTTAACTAAAACAATAAAATATAAGAGGAAATAAAAATGCGCACACTTTATGTACACATTGGAACGCCTAAAACTGCAACAACATCCATTCAGATGTTTTGTGTTGAGAATCAAAAAGTATTAAATAAACAAAGTTATAGCTATCCTCTTTTGGATTTTGTATATCCCCATGTTGCTCACCGCAGAAATGGACATTTCCTTGTAGGCTGGGTTTATAAACCGGGTGGTCAGGAAGACGTGGAAAAAGAGCAGGAACTGTGGGAAAAGGGATTTGCTATGATTCACCGAGAATTTGAAAAGTATGACAATGTTATACTTTCCGATGAAAATATCTGGCACTCTTCTAACGGAAGAAAGTTCCCTTTCTGGGCCAAACTCATGCAGGATGCAAAAGAGCATGACTATCAGGTTAAAGTTATTGTTTATATAAGAAGACAGGATGGACTTGCAAACTCATGGCTCAGCCAGCAGGTAAAAGAAGGATGGAATACCAATGCCACGATTAAGTGGGATTCGTTCCAGCGTAAAACAAGAAAAGTTGTTTTTAACTATTATCTTTTACTGGAAAAGATTGCAGAAGTGACAGGACGGGAAAATATTATTGTCCGTATTTTTGACAGGAAAAAATTCAAGGGAAAGGATCATACGATCTTTTCCGACTTTTTGGAGGCAATAGGCGTGGATTATACAGATGATTTTAAGATAACAGAAGAAGAAGCAAACCGTTCTCTGACAGGAAACAGTCAGGAGATTCTTCGTATTGTAAATACGGTACTTCCAGATGATGACAAGGTGAGAACATTAGTTAGACAGGCCGCACAGGACTGCGAAAACTATAAAGACCCACAGAATAACTTTGTCATGTTCTCAGAAGAAGAATTTAATAAATTTATGGGCCGCTATGAAAAATGGAATGAGGCTATCGCGAAAGATTATTTACATCAGGAAGAACCTCTTTTTGATATGAAAAGAAAAGAGGGAGAAAGATGGACTCCAGAGAACCGCTTTATGTATGAAGATATCGTTCGTTTCTTTGGTGGTGTAGTTATCAGACAGCAGAGATATATCGAAGCACTTCAAAAAGATATCAATACTCTGAAAGAAAGCCGTTTAGAAGCGGCAAAAGGCTTAGAAGATGCAAATGTGGACGAAGAGACAAAGAAGATTCTCCAGTCTCTCAGTGAGCAGATTATCAATCAGCAAAAAGACATTCAGCGTGCCCTTGAAAACTCAGAAAAAATTGATGCAGTCCGTGATAAAAATCAGGAAGTTAAAGTACGAAGCCTTACTGTTGGCAATGAATTAATTGACCTGCGCCAGGATTATGATGCACTGCAGAAAGAGACCAAGAAAGACAGCAAGGCAATCCGCCAGGAATCTAAGGAACGTGATAAGGAGTTAAAGGCTATGATTCGTGAATTAGAGCAAACATCTTTATGGTTCCGACTTCGTAGAAAATGGAGACATATAACAGGGAAGGATAAATAGATTTGCCACAGGCAAGGGAACGCCTTCTGTGAGAGATAAATAGACATCTGTGTGGCTAAACAGACGAAAATAGAAGCCCCCTATAACCATATCTGTGAC
>ENA-OPCV01001326-OPCV01001326.1-human-gut-metagenome-genome-assembly--contig:-NODE-1326-length-18676-cov-3.196230_pt1 | contig 18676 bp, 25 predicted proteins | sample MGYA00241257_ERZ501494 | MGnify/ENA primary metagenome ERZ501494 (study PRJEB25962, sample SAMEA2042618) | human gut metagenome | biome: human gut; feature: human-associated habitat; material: faeces...
TTTGATGAGGCGGAAGGTCTTCATCAGATTCCGATGCTTCCGTAAATACAAAGAAAGCGGAGCACTTTTCATATAACGAGGAGGAAATATATTATGAAAATTATCACAGGTGGAGTTACCGCAGCGAAAGGCTTTCAGGCGGCATCAACGGCAGCCGGGATCAAATATCAGGGAAGAACGGATATGGCAATGGTTTACAGTGAGAAGCCATGTGTGGCAGCAGGAACCTTCACAACCAACATTGTAAAAGCTGCACCGGTAAAATGGGACCAGGAGATCGTATATAAACATCCGACAGCACAGGTGATCATCTGCAACAGTGGCATTGCCAACGCGTGCACAGGAGAAGAAGGATTCAGCTACTGCCGGGCAACTGCCAAAGCAGCAGCAGAGACACTGAAGGTAGATGAAAACAGTGTGCTGGTTGCATCTACGGGTGTGATCGGAATGCAGCTTCCGATCGACAGGATCAAAGCAGGTATCTCAGAGCTTGCAAAAGTGAAAAAGGCTGGCATTGAGAGCGGAACAGAAGCAGCAAAAGCGATCATGACGACGGATACAAAGAAGAAAGAGGTTGCTGTGCAGTTCCAGATCGGAGATAAGACGGTAACGATCGGCGGAATGGCAAAGGGATCAGGAATGATCCATCCGAATATGTGTACCATGCTTGGGTTTGTTACTACTGATGCGAAGATTTCCAAGAAGATGCTGCAGGAAGCGTTAAGTGAGGATGTTAAGGATACTTACAATATGGTTTCTGTTGATGGAGATACTTCTACCAATGATACAGTTCTTCTTCTGGCCAATGGTCTGGCTGAGAATCCGGAGATCACAGAGAAGGGTGAGGATTACGAAACCTTCAAGGCTGCGCTGAATTATATCAATACTACTCTGGCGAAGAAGATCGCAGGTGACGGAGAGGGTGCGACTGCACTGTTTGAGGTGAAGATCATTGGTGCAGAGTCTAAGGAGCAGGCAGTTACATTGAGCAAGTCTGTTGTTACTTCTTCTCTGACAAAGGCTGCTATCTACGGACATGATGCGAACTGGGGAAGAATCCTGTGTGCTATGGGATATTCCGGTGCGAAGTTTGATCCTGAGAAGGTGGATCTGTTCTTTGAGAGTAAGGCTGGTAAGATCCAGATTATTGAGAATGGTGTGGCTGTGGATTACAGTGAAGAAGAGGCAACGAAGATTCTTTCTGAGGAAGCTGTCACAGCAATCGCTGATGTGAAGATGGGTGATGCCACAGCAACTGCATGGGGCTGTGACCTGACTTATGATTATATAAAAATCAATGCAGATTACCGTTCATAACAAAATTCTGTGAATAAGGGTGATTTTAACCGAATCAGGTAAGTCTCCTGCTTTAATTGCGAAAAGCAATAAGCAGGGATGGAGACCAGACATTGACTGGAAAAAGGAGAGAATAATGGTTAATCAGAAATATTTAGATAAAGCGGAGGTGCTGATCGAGGCGCTTCCTTATATTCAGAGATTTAATCGTAAGATTGTAATTGTAAAGTACGGCGGAAGTGCCATGGTAGATGAAGAACTTAAGAGAAAAGTTATTCAGGACGTAGTTCTTCTTAAACTTGTTGGTTTTAAGCCAATCATCGTTCACGGCGGTGGCAAGGAAATCAGCAAATGGGTTGAAAAGTCAGGCATGACACCTGAATTCAAGAATGGTTTAAGAGTTACAGACGAGCCAACAATGGAGATTGCCGAGATGGTTCTTAATAAGGTTAATAAGAGTCTTGTTTCAATGATTGAGCAGCTTGGTGTCAAGGCATGTGGTATCAGTGGTAAGGATGGCGGCATGTTAAAGGTTGAGAAGAAGTATTCTAAGGGTGAGGATATAGGATATGTTGGTGAAGTGACAGATGTTGATACAACACTTCTTGATTCATTGCTTAAGGACGATTTCCTCCCAGTAATATGTCCTATCGGATATGATGATGATTTTCATGCATACAATATTAATGCAGATGACGCAGCATGTGCAATTGCAAGAGCTGTCAGTGCTGAAAAGCTTGCATTCTTAACAGATATCGAAGGTGTATATAAGGATTTTGACGATAAGGATTCACTTATATCTGAGCTTTCTACTTCAGAGGCGAGAACACTTTTAGAGAGCGGAACAATCGGCGGCGGTATGCTTCCTAAGCTTAATAACTGTATAGATGCTATTGAGCATGGTGTATCAAGAGTACATATTCTTGATGGAAGAATTCCACACTGCCTTCTTCTTGAAATATTTACTAACAAGGGTGTTGGTACAGCTATTCTTTCAGATGATGCAGAAAAATTCTTTGATTCAGATAAATAATTGCGAACCGTAAGCGTTGAGGTTATAATATTATATTGGCCCATGTGAAAATGTGTGCTCATAAGAATAGGAAAGTGAGAGTAATCATGAATACACAGCAGATTATAGAAACAGCAGAAGAGAAGCTGATTCATACATACAACCGTTACCAGATAGTACTTGATAAGGGTGACGGAGTAAGACTTTACGATACAGATGGTAAAGAATATCTTGATTTTGGAGCAGGTATAGCAGTATTTGCACTTGGTTATAACAATAAAGAATATAACGATGCATTAAAGGCACAGATTGATAAGCTTATACACACATCTAATTATTTCTATAATGAACCGGCTGTAGAGGCTGCAACTGCACTTACAAAGGCTTCAGGAATGGACAGAGTATTCTTTACTAACAGTGGTACAGAGGCTATTGAAGGTGCAGTTAAGCTTGCAAAGAAATATTATTATGTCAAGAACGGAAAGGCTGATGCAGAGATTATTGCAATGCAGCATTCATTCCATGGAAGAAGTATGGGAGCACTTGCAGTAACTGGTAATAAGCATTATCAGGAAGCATTCGGACCTATGATACCGGGAATTAAGTTTGCACAGTATAACGACCTTAACAGTGTAAAGGAACTTGTTAATGACAAAACTTGTGCTATAATATTTGAGACAGTACAGGGTGAAGGAGGAATTTATCCTGCTACTAAAGAATTTATTGAAGGTGTAAGAAAGCTATGTGATGAGAAGGGAATCCTTCTTATACTTGATGAGATTCAGTGCGGAATGGGAAGAACAGGAAGTATGTTTGCATTCCAGCAGTATGGCGTTAAGCCTGATATCCTTACAGTTGCCAAGGCTCTTGGCTGTGGAGTTCCTGTAGGTGCATTTGCAGCGACAGAGGAAGTTGCGAAGGCATTAGTTCCAGGAGACCATGGAACAACATACGGTGGTAATCCACTTGCATGTGCAGCAGCAACCAAGGTGTTCGAACTTTTTGAGAAGCAGCATGTATTAGATAATGTCAAGGAAGTATCTGCTTACTTTGAAGAAAAGCTTGATGAGCTTGTTGAGACAATAGATGTTGTTGTCGAGAGACGAGGAATGGGTCTTATGCAGGGACTTGAGTTATCAGTTAATCCTAAGGACGTAATTGCCAAAGCACTTGATAATGGACTTATTCTGTTCTCAGCAGGAACTAATGTTATAAGATTTGTTCCACCACTTGTAATCACTAAGGCAGATGTAGATGAATGCATAGCTAAGCTTAAGAAATCCTTCTAGAATCAGGAGTTTACTTTATGAAATTAAGAAGATTTATCAGTATGATGCTGATTGTTACCATGCTGACAGTCTTTGCAGGCTGTGGTAATAAAGATGACAGGACACAGGCTGCGAAGAAGCTTAATCTTAGTGGACCTATTACAGTTAATGTCTGGTATAATGACAGCGCATATGAGTCTTATCTTGAATTCGTTGCCAGACAGTTTAAGAAATCTAATGAACTGGTGACTGTTAAGCCAATATATATTGAGGCGGATTCATATATTAATTATATATATGACGAATCGGTAAGGAATAACAATGCATGTGATATATATTTTCTGACATCTGAAGAGATGGAGAAGGCTTATCTTTCAGGTCTTACCTCTGAGAATGATATGTATCCTGAAGTCTATAATGAGAATGTGTATGGTAAGGCTGCAATGACTGCATGTTCGTATGGTGGTAAGTTATATGGTTACCCGGTGTCGTTCAACACTTCATTTCTTGTATATAATAAGAAATATGCAGAAGCAGTTGATACTATAGACCAGATTCGTAATATAAGTGATAATTATCAGATTACAGATGAGAACCAGGATGTTTCAATGGTGTTTGAATGGGATCCTGATTCAATGTTCATTAATTATGCAGCAGCAGGAGCCTATATTAATATAGGCGGAGTTAATGCAGAGAACAGGGCTGAGGTATCTCTTAATGAGGAAAAGATTAAGAAGGTTCTTACTAAGTACGCTCAGTTAAAAGATGCATTTGGTATTGACAGAAATACAGTAAGTCTTAAAGAATGTGCGGATCTGTTTTCTACTGGAAATATGCTCTATACGGTGCTAGATGCAGACAGTCTTGCAGAGATTAATGTTACAGATGTAGATTATGGAATATGTGAGTATCCTTCAATGGGAGATGACCTTGATTCTAAGGCAATGTCTGTTACTACGATGGCAGTAGTTAATCCGTACACTAAGAATGTAGATGCATCCAAGGCTGTTGCAAGAGCAATTTCTTATGATTATGCAGATTATCTTGGAAGCATGGCTAAGAAAAGCTGTGCAAGGGCGGATTTAAAGGTTAAGAGAGCAGAAAGCTATCAGAAGTTACACCAGATTTATTCTGACTCTGTTGTAAAAGCTAAATATATCGGAGTAGGAGAAGTATACATGAGATATGAGATTATGCTTCATCAGGTATATGATGGTGGAAATGTTGATACAGCTTACAGTACATTTGCAACAACAATAGAAAAAACAACTAAAAATAATAATGAAAACAGTACGCAGAGTACTAAATAATATTATGAATAAATATCCTGTTATTAACTAATAATTATTCTATGCAGATTAATGGGGAGGTTAGTTAATGACAGGATTTTTGATTGCAATAATATCAGGCACACTTATGAGTTTACAGGGCGCATTTAATACAAATGTTACAAAAGCAAGCAGTGTGTGGGTTACGGCAATGTTTGTGCAGTTGACAGCACTGGCGACTTGTGCGATTATGTGGGTAATTGACGGAAGACCTGATATCATGAAGCTGTTTAAGGTTGATAACAAGATTACACTTCTTGGAGGTGTGATAGGTGCATTTATAACATTTACAGTTATTAAGAGTATAAGTGGTCTTGGAATTGCTAAAGCGGAAGTTACAATTGTAGTTGCGCAGATAATTGTTTCGTATCTGCTGGGACTTTTCGGGCTGTTTGGAAGTGAGAAGACTACATTTTCATGGATTAAGCTCGTGTCGCTTCTTATTACGGTTGCAGGAGTATGTATGTTTTATTTTCTTGGTAATCCGTCAACGGATTAATATATTATGAATAATTATGATAAATGTCAGAATTATCTGGCAGGAAGGAACAGAATGGAAGATTTATTCAGCGTATGCGGAAAGATACGATTAAGAAAAGGTGAAGGAAGAACCTTAAAGGCAGGCGGTGCCTGGGTATATGATAACGAAATTGAATGGATGTCTGACGGAATAATTGACGGACATCTTGTTGAGGTGCTTGATTTTGATGATTATTTCATGGGAATCGGATTTATTAACAGAAAATCCAAGATTACAGTAAGAATGCTTGCAAGACACACTGATGTTGTTGATGAGGCATTTATTGAGGAGAGAGTAAGGGCTGCGGTTGAATACAGATTTGACACAGTAGATACCTCTGCCTGCCGTCTTATATTCGGGGAGGCAGATTTTCTGCCGGGGCTTGTTATAGATAAGTACTCAGATGTGCTTGTTGTGGAATCGCTTGCTTTAGGTATTGACAGATTTAAGTCACTTATTGTCGAAAAAGTGAAGGAAATCCTTCGTGAAAAGAGCATTGATATCCGTGGAGTATATGAAAGAAGCGATGCCAAAGTCCGTACTCTTGAAGGGATGGAGAGAGTAAAGGGCTTTATTGGTGATGAATTTGACACTAATGTTGAGATAGTTGAGAATGGTGTCCACTACATGATAGATGTTGTGAATGGACAGAAAACCGGGTTCTTTCTTGATCAGAAGTACAACAGACTTGCAATGCAGAAGCTGTGCAAGGACAAGAGGGTATTAGACTGTTTTACCCATATGGGTACATTTGCATTAAATGCAGGAATTGCAGGTGCTAAGGAAGTTACTGGACTTGATATATCAGAATATGCTGTTGAACAGGCGAGAGCCAATGCCAAGCTTAACGGACTTGAGGATACAGTACATTTTAAATGTGCAAATGTATTGGATGAGCTTCCAAAGCTTAACGAAGCAGGTGAGAAATATGACGTTGTAATACTTGACCCGCCGGCATTTACCAAATCGAGGGAAGCTACAAAGAACGCAATTAAGGGCTACAGGGAAATCAATATGAAGGGACTTAAACTTGTCAAAAACGGCGGCTATCTTGCAAGCTGTTCATGCTCACACTTCATGACACAGGAGCTTCTTACCAAGACTATTAAGGAAGCCGCTAAAGCTGTACATAAAAGACTCCGTCAGGTCGAGTTCAGGACACAGTCACCTGACCACCCAATACTGTGGGAGGCGCAGGAGAGCTATTATCTGAAATTCTTTATCTTTCAGGTTGTTGATGAAAAATAATGATACAGGCATTAATTTAAACTATCCAGGACCGTTAATCTGAGTCTTTTATGATGTTTTGTTATAATTAATTATATGTATCCGCAAACTATTCCGAGTATTGCGGATAAGCATATAATTAAAATTGGATTTAATTTTTTGAATGCTAAAACTACGGATATCAGAAATATAATTAATGTTGTATAAAAAGAAATATCAGTAAAAACAGTAGTATTAAACCCATCTGGTATGAAAACGGTTGAACTCATCGAAATTACAGCAGAACCAATCAAACCAACTACAGCAGGTTTTAATCCTGACATACATCCCTTTATGACTATACTTTTTTGAAATTGAATAAAACATTTTGCAACAATAAGAATGATAATAAAGGATGGGAGTATCACTCCGAGTGTTGCACAAAAAGAACCGAAAATACCGCCAACTTCTGCTCCTACATATGTTGCTATATTTACAGCAAATGGTCCGGGTGTACTTTCGCTAACTGCTATAAAATCAATCAGTGACTGTGAATCTATCCAATTATGAGCAATAACTTCATCCTGAATCAATGGTAACATAGCATAACCACCGCCAAAGGTAAATGCACCGATTTTTAAGAAAATATAAAAAAGCTCAAGATAAATCATTAACATTTTCTCCTTGATATGACAATAGATGTTACTAAACCTAATATTGCACAGCTGATAATTACAATAAGCACATTTACATTAAGTAAGGCAGTAAAAATAAAAGAACATGCCATAATTATATAAGAAATAATATTCTTAGGACATTGAATATACATTGACCAGAGAGCTTTGATAATCAGAGCAAGTACACCAGCTCTGATACCATTAAAGGCATATTGTATGATTTTTATGCTTTGAAATTCTTTAAGTACAAAAGATATAATAAGAATAATCAGGTAGGATGGTATCACAACTCCAAGTGTTGCAAATAGTGCACCCCAAAAACCACAGATACGAAAGCCAACAAAAGTAGCCGCATTAATTGCAATTGGTCCGGGAGTTGACTCGGAGATAGCCACTATTTCAAGAATATCATTATCAGTTATCCAATGCTTCTTCTCAACAATTTCTTTTTGAATCAGTGGTAACATAGCATAACCGCCTCCAAAAGTAAATGCACCTATTTTTATGAAAGTTAAAAAGAGCTGTATAGCTTTTGGAATTTTATTATTCATCGTAAGTCTCCTTCTGCGTGTTGGTGATTGGCATGGAATCTTTCATCTTATCAAGCAGTTCATAAGGAACGAATAAATGTCCCATGCCGGTTCCAAGCTGGATATGTGGTTTATTCTTACCGTGATAATCAGAACCGCCGGATATCAGCAGATTTCTTTCAGAAGCAATCCGTCTGATTGATAATTCATCACCCATCTTGTAGGTTGAATATATGGCTTCAATTCCATCAAGTCCGGCAGAGCACATATGGTCAAGCAATTTGTTCATCTGGGCATTGCCAAGATGATATAGAACCGGGTGAGCTAAGATTGCAATACCGCCGGCTTGGTGAATACGCTCAATAGCTTCTGCAGGGTCAACTTTGGCTCTTGGCACAAAACAAGGCTTTCCCTGACCTAAATATCTGTCAAATGCTTCATTCCTATCGCCAACAGCTCCAATTGCAACAAGTCTGTCTGCAAAATGTGCTCTTGTAATTACCGCATCGCCATAAGTCTTTAGCATATCTTCATATGTAATATTAATTCCTATATTCTGGAAGCGTTCACATACCCGCTTGTTTCTTTCATCTCTTGAACTTAACTGCTTATTAAGGAATGAATTGAATTCATTGTCGTTATAATCTATAAAAAGCCCGACAACATGTATCTCAGTATTATCATAATTAGTACTTATCTCAACTCCGGGGATAACTTCAAGTTCGTGGCCTTTGTTATTAACATTTTCACATGCTAAAAGAGCTTCCTTAACTCCCCTGGTAGTGTCATGGTCAGTAAGAGCAAATGCAGCAAGTCCCTTATCGACTGCCTTATCAACCAGAACAGCAGGAGAATCAGTTCCGTCAGAGCATGTGGAATGAACATGTAAATCTATCTGTTTCATAGTAAGCTCCTCTTATAAAATGTAAATATATTCTACCATACTCAGACAACTTATTAAAGTGTAAAACATTTGGCAAAGTGTTTAAAAAATGTTGTAAGAGACGGCATTGTGCGATAAAATAACAGTATATTTTTGGAGGGAGGTTTACTGATGGAAAGACAGTTAGTACCAGGCGGATTTTATAAGCATTTTAAGAATAAGCTTTACCAGGTAAAGTGTGTTGCATATCATTCAGAAACCAAAGAGAAAATGGTGGTATATCAGGCTATGTATGGTGAATATGCTATGTATGTAAGACCATATGATATGTTCATGAGTGAAGTGGATCATGTAAAATATCCGGATGTAGCACAGAAATATAGATTTGAGCAGGTAGATCCGTTGACGATGCAGGAGATATCTGACAATTTACAGTCTGACAATTCACAGGCAGTAAGAGTTAATTCAGACAATAGAATTGATGAAGCATACACATTAAAAGAGGACAGTGTGGATAACTCACTGGCCCAGCCAGAGCAGCAGGTTGCTGCAGGGGACAGCGTCCTGGATAAGTTTTTAGATGCGAGAGGATATGAGGAAAAGCTTGATGTCCTTATAAGATACAAAAGCAGATTCACAAATCCAATGATAGATATTATGGCTGAATCACTGGAGATAGTTGTTCCAGAAGGTGAACTTTCTGGAAGAATTGATTCTTTAAGAAAGGTTTTACAGGCACATACAAAGTATGAAGGAAGCCATTTAAGACCGTAATAATTTGCACAGATTCTGCATAAGAATATGTGGATTATATAAATATATTACAATTATCTGACAATTTTACAAAAAATTTACAATTAACAAAAAATGTGAATAACTATGTGGATATTGTGGAAAAGTTCAGGGATAAAGGAGAAATTATGAGAATAGTAGTTTTAGCAGGTGGAACAAGTACAGAAAGAGACGTTTCATTAGTCACAGGATACAGAGTATGCGAGAGTCTTAGAAGAAACGGACATGAAGCAAATATGCTTGATATCTTCTTAGGTGTTGATGACAGTGAGGTTAAGACATTTTTTACAGAAAAGAATGATTTGGGAGAACTGTCTGACAATTTAAAGAAGAAAACAGCGGACATTCCGGCAGAGGTTAAGAGAAGAACAGAGGCAAGAGAAAGCTTTTTCGGACGTAATGTATTAGAATTGTGTAAAGAAGCAGATATGGTATTTATGGGACTTCATGGAAGCAATGGTGAAGATGGTAAGGTCCAGGCTACATTTGATCTGCTTGGAATCAGATATACAGGTACAGATTATTTAAGCAGTGCTATATCAATGAGCAAGGAACTTGCAAAAAAGGTTCTTGTACCAGAGGGAATTCCTATGCCTAAGGGCGTTACATTACATAAAGGACATAAGATTGAGTATGTTCCATTCCCATGTGTTGTTAAGCCTTGTTGTGGTGGTTCAAGCGTTGGTGTTTCGATAGCACATAACGAGAAAGAGTTTGAAGAGGCACTTGATGAAGCATTTTCTTATGAAGATACTGTACTTGTTGAAGAGTTTGTTGATGGAAGAGAATTCTCAGTTGCAGTGCTTGATGGAAAGGCACTTCCGGTAATTGAGATTGAACCGCTTGAAGGCTTCTATGATTACAAGAATAAGTACAAGGCTGGCTCTACCAAAGAGACATGCCCTGCCAATATTCCAGAAGATATTGCAAGCCAGATGCAGTTCTGGGCAGAAAAATGCTGCCAGGCAGCAGGCGTAACAACATACGCAAGAGTTGATGAACTTCTTGATAAGAATAATAATATATTCTGTCTTGAGATTAATACACTTCCAGGAATGACTGACACAAGCCTTATTCCTCAGGAGGCAGCAGCAGTAGGTATATCGTATGATGAACTTACAGAGAAGATTATCGAGATATCTCTTGCAAAGTATGAATAGAAGAAATGTAAATGTATAATAATGCATTTTTATAAAACGAGGGTAGTTAAGTTATGATTAAGGAACTTGTTAAGAAAAACAGATCATACAGAAGATTTTATCAGGAAAAGAAGCTGACAAGGCAGCAGCTTATGGAACTTGTTGAGACTGCAAGACTTACTCCGTCAGCAGCTAACAGACAGCCATTTAAGTATAGAATTGTGTGTGATGAGGAAGAGAATGAGAAAGTTTTCAGACTATTAGGATTTGCCGGATATTTAAAGGACTGGGATGGCCCATCTGAAGGTGAGAAGCCGACAGGATATATTGTTATAACCTGCCCTGCGAATGTCAATGATGAAGTTGATGCGGGAATTGTCGGACAGACAATGCTTCTGGCAGCTACAGAAGCCGGATTTGGCGGATGCTTTTTTGGCAATGTTAAAAGAGATGAGTTAAAGACACAGCTAAATATACCGTCTGAATTAAAGATTGTGTATGTCATTGCATTTGGCTATCCTAAAGAAGAAGTGGTGCTTGAGGATATTCCTGCGGATGGAGATATCAAGTATTACAGAGATGAGAATCAGGTACATCATGTGCCTAAGAAAAGAATTGAGGATATTGTGTTATGAAGGGAATGACCTTAAGAGCCATGACACAAGCTGTTAACGGCATATATCATGGCAATGGAGAAGATTATGACAAGGAGATTACTGCCATTACGATTGACAGCAGAAAGGTAGCTGAGGGCGGGCTTTTTATTGCTATTAAAGGGGAAAGAAGTGATGGCCATGATTTTATAGGACAATGCTTTGAGAAGGGCGCTGCATGCGTTATTTCTGAAAAGGAGCTGCCAGATGAAGAACGTTCGTATATACAGGTTGAATCAAGTCTTCAGGCATTAAAGGATCTTGCACTTCTTTACAGAAATAATCTGGATGTCAAGGTTGTAGGAATCACAGGAAGTGTTGGTAAAACAAGTACTAAGGAAACAATAAGCTCTGTTTTATCTGAAAAATACAGGGTGTTAAAGACACTTGGTAATTTCAATAATGAGATTGGGCTTCCACTTACTGTTTTCAGACTGACAGAAGATGATGAAGTTGCTGTTCTTGAGATGGGAATCAGTGATTTTGGTGAGATGGACAGATTATCTAAGATAGCACAGCCTGACATATGTGTTATTACTAATATCGGTTTTTGCCATCTTGAGAATCTTGGAACAAGAGATGGAATTCTTAAGGCTAAGACAGAGATATTTAATCATATGAATCCGGATGGAATTGTTATTGTTAACGGAGATGATGACAAATTATCAACAATAAGCCAGGTACACGGCAAGCGACCGCTTGTGTTCGGAATAAGCAACAAAGACGGGGTATATGCAGATAATATCAAGAGTCTTGGACTTGATGGAACTAGCTTTACAATTCATGGAATCAAAACATCAGATAACTATTCAACATTTGACCTGACTGTACCTGTACCGGGACATCATATGGTATATAATGCGATGGCAGCAGCACTTGTTGGTTCTGTGCTTGGACTTTCATCTATTGAGATTGAGCGTGGAGTGAAGAATTTAAAGACAATTGCCGGACGAAACAATATTATTAAGGAAAATGGATTTACAATAATTGATGACTGCTACAATGCTAATCCAGTTTCAATGAAGGCATCTCTTGATGTTCTTGACACTGCTATTGGAAGAAAAGTTGCTATTCTTGGAAGTATGTTTGAGCTTGGTGAGAACGAGAAACAGATGCATTACGATGTTGGGATGTATCTTGGAACTAAGGATATTGATGTACTTATAACAGCAGGCGACCTTGCTGCACAGATTGCGGCAGGAACAAGGGCGTATATTGACACTAATTACAATGCGCATGGTTGTGAAGTACATGATTTTGAAACAAGAGATGATATGTTAAAATGTATTGGACATATTCTGAAAACAGGTGATAATATACTTATAAAGGCATCTCATGGTATGGAATTTACCAAAGTTGTAGAGGCTTTAAAAACAATTAATTTATAATGGAGGTTTTATGAAATTACTTAAGAGAGTAAGCATATTAGCTGTACTTATTACAGTGATTGCAGTATTTGCAGGCTGTGGTAAGGAAGCAACGGTTGTTGGAACATGGGAAGGAGATGATTATACTTATACTTTCAATGATGATGGAACAGGAATCCAGCAGATAGGAGAGATAAGCGTTTCAATTACTTCGTATGAAGCAAAAGATGGAAAGCTGAGCATAACAATCAGTTTCCTTGGGACAGAAGAGACAGATGAGTATACATATTCAATCAAGAAAAATGTACTTTCTTTAAGCGATGGAAACAATACAATAGAACTTAATAAGAAATAGTATTTTAAGACTTTTGCATTATATTCTGATACGAAAGTCTTTTTTTGAAATTTATATATTTTTATACTTTACAAACTTTTAAATGTGTGATAATATCCACAATATAAAAAGTACTTTTTAAATAATTTAATCAAGAGGAGGATTTGTATATGCATGATATTATTGAACAGTAATGTAAAATAAAGTAATGTGATTATACAGGGAACACAATATTAATAGCCTCCTTGGTTATATCTATCTCTTTAAGTATATTTAACCAGAATCCACGCTTGTTGTCTGGAGTTAAACTGTTATATAAATCTTTCCAGTTATCTGGCAGAGATGGAACGCTTCTGGCATTGTCTATCTTGTCCTTATAGCCCGCTATTTCTTTTTTAATTGCAAAACGCTTATCTTTATATTCCTCAAAAGGAATATCTCCATCTTCGTATCGTACACCAATCCGCTTAAGCTTTTGCTCAAGAGCCTTAATCTTGTTTTCGTAAGTTGCTTTATTTTCTTGTTCAAGTTCAAATTCAGCCTGACACATCTTAAGCTCTGCTTCTAAATGTTCCATAAGATAAGCTTCTATTTTTGTTTCTGCAAGATTAACACCTGGGCAATCAAGATTTCGTTTATCATTGTGAGCAGCGCAACTGTAAAAAGGATAATATAATTGCTGGCCATTTTTAACCCACCTGTTTACTCTTGCTACCATACGTCCCCCACAGTAACCACATCGGCAGAGTCCGGAAAATAAGTATACTCGGTCACTTCTTTTTGGAGTGCGGTTACGTTTTGTCGAATTTGTAAGGATTAATAAATGCTCATCCCATGTTATGTAAGCTGGACATTCAGATCCGGATGCATTTCCGGCATAAGCAGGGCTTTTTAACATTCTACATATCTGTGAAGTGGCAATATGCAGACCATATTCTGCAACAGCTTCAGTTGCTTTTGCAATACTAAAACAAGATAGATATGTTCTGAACATAGCGTTTATAGCGTCATATGTTTCTTCATCAAAAACAAGTTTTTTGTTTTCTCTTCTATATCCACAAGGACATCTTCCACCAACAAAGTCACCTCGTAACCTTCTGTATTTTACAGCTTCCTTTGTACGTTCGGAAGTTTTATCAGCTTCATTCTGAGAAACAGACAACATTATATTAACCTTGAATAGTCCGGTTGATGTTTCTGTTTCGTAATCTTCCCAGATAGCACGCCAAGGTACCTTATAAGAATCCAACAGAGTTTGAACCTGATAATAGTCAGCAACGGATCTGAACCATCGGTCAAGCTTAGTGAAGAGAATAATATCAATCTTACCTTCTTTGCAATCATTTATTAACTGCAGAAGAGCTGGACGATTGATATATTTTTTTCTTGCTGAGATGCCGGCATCGTTGTATTCACCGGCTATAACATATCCGTTATTACTGCAATATTCTCTTAATGCAAGAAGCTGTGAATCAACGGATAAGCCCTTTTCTTTTTGTTCTTTTGTAGATACTCTAACATAAATAGCAGCGCGTTTCATATATCATTCCTCCTTAAGTTGCACCAGTGCAACAATTTTAAGTACAAAAATAACACCTACTTGCAAAAGCGGTGTTCAGAATGATATAATATGGCTTGCTTAGGGCGATTATATCATTTGAGCACAGCTTAATTGTAAGTCGCAGGTAAAGGCTCTTGTGTTCCAGCACAGGGGCTTTTATTTTTAAAATTAATATTGATGGTGGAACAAAAATATTCAAAAAAGATATTGCATTATGTCAAAGTTTTGATTCAAGTTCTTTATGAATGATTTTTGCAATTTTACCACATTCATATGCAATCAGTTTACTGTCAAAAATTTTCCTATTTGATATTTTCAACTATACCAATTACTGTATCTATATATATAATCAATTTTTGGTATTGTATCGAGCATTTAGACCCTTTGTTACAAAAATAAAGTATTAAACCAACTAAAAGTAAATAAAAAAGTAAAAATCCAAGAAGTGAATGCTCGGCATTGGAATCTAATGATAAATAGATGCTAAATGCTGCACTGATAAAAAAATTCGGAATCATTAAAACAAGTGGGAAATTAATGCCGATTGATATTTCTTCTTTTTTCTCTAGTGCATACTTTACATTTTTTAAATTTATCAAATCATTACACATAATAACCTTATTATTTTGGAAATTCTTGTAATATTTGATGATTTTTTCAACTAATACATTATATTGTTCAAGATTATGTATATGTTCATACTTAATATAATTACAATTAAGAAAATTATCTTTACAAATATCGGATAAAATATCATCTAAAGTCTTTTCTCTCATAATTAATTCATACCTCCATTTTGATTGTTTAACCTTAGTAAGTTTTATGTTAAAATATAAAAATACTTATTATTTTGTAAAGTGTAAAAATCTATTAATTTTAATAGCTTTAGAATAAAATGCTATTAGATACATATGCATGCAAGGAAGTCCATCTTTTGCAAAGCCAGGACAGGAACAATGTTTCATATCTGCTTTGTGTTTTCCAAAATGGCCAGTACCTAATTTCTTGTCTATAAATAAGCTACCGTTATATGTCATGGCGGCGTCCTGCTTTATAATCTGTTCTGGCAGAGCATGTATTTCGTTATTAAATTCAGGCCAGTTAAGTATTTCACATCTTCCATATATTTTCTTCATTCGAATAACTCCATAACATAAAGCGAAGGCTCAAATCCTATAACATAATTGTCTACTTGCACACATATGCCATATTTAGAACGGTAACATTCAATGGCATCATTAAGAAATCCTTCTGTTACATTTAAGTAATCTGCCATATCATGTAAAGTTCTGCAATTGGCCTTATAACAATTAATAATACCTTGCAAACCAACTTGTCTGTTAAATGCCCAAAGACGGGCTCTAGCTTCTTGCTTTCTGTTACCAGTGTCAGACATATCTAATATATCTCCAGAAGACGTGTAGAAGTGTCCAAGCTCTTCTGCAAGTACGCATGCTTTTTCTTTTTGTGTAGGCAAATCCTTTTTAATAGCAATACGATTACCTTTAATTCTTCCGGCATTAGCAAGAAGAGGCTTTTCCCTGGTAATAAGATTATTGTTATCTGCTTCAATAAGTAATTCTTCGTAGCTCAAATAAATCCCCTCTTTAAATTATTTCCATTCGTCATCATTGTCCATAATGTTGTTATCGTGTTTTTGTTCTGTTTTTGAAGCTCCCTCTAATTCGTGTGCAGCATTAAGCAAAGAGTTATTATCTGCAGTGTATTCAGGAATATAAGTTAATTCTTCCACACGCTTAGCGGCTTCTTCAATTCCTTTATTGTTTAATTTATTACAATAAGACTGTATACGGTTTATAAAATTAGATGGATTTGATTTAGTCGTTTCAATATAAATAACCTGATTACTGTTCGTTAGACATAAATCAAAATCTAATAAATCAGCAGGTGTAACATTTAAGGCTTTTGAAAATGCAAGTATTTTACTTTGTGGCAAATCAACCTTTCCTGCTTCTATCTTTGCAATAGATGTTTTATCTTTATATCCAACCATTTCAGCAAGTTGAGATTGAGATAATTCCATATTTTCACGAAGCTTTTTTATTTTTAATCCTATTTTAGATTGCAAGTCCATTATAAGCACCGCCTTTCTTAATCTGAGTGTATATTAACATAGATGTGAATTTAATTCAACATTTTTGTTGAAAATAGTTGACAGAAATTCAACATAGATGTATTATAGCGATAGGTTGAATGACATTCAACCAGAAAGGAGGATTCTAATGACGGATACAGTAGCATTAAAAGATGCAATAAGAAATTCGGGAATGTCACTAACATATATAGCGGACACATTAGGAATAACAAGGGGTGCATTATATAAAAAAATTGACAATATAACAGAATTTAAAGCATCTGAAATTGTTACACTAAAGAGAATATTAAATCTTTCAGACAAAGAGAGAGATGATATTTTTTTTGATACAAAAGTTGAATGATATTCAACTCAAGGAGGTGAGAGAGATGCATATAAGTGAAGCTGCAAAGTTGGCAGCAGATCAGGGAAGACTTATGGTGAGAAAAAGCGTCATATCAAGGTCGGATACCGTATTCGGAGCTGTACAACCAACTAATTCTTATGAAAGGTGCAAACTGATTGTGTTTAAAGAGGATGAAACCCGCTCATGTAGGTGTTGGAATCCTACACAAGCAGATTTGGTTGCGGATGATTGGGAATTACTAGGGAATGAATTTACTAATAAAATCAGCAATAGAAAGTAAAGTGTTTTTTGGTAATTCTTCCATTTTACAAATAGCAAAATCTGTGAGGTCACAATAATAAATTGTTCCATCAGCATAAAAATTATCTAAGAAGCTGTTGTTTTCTAATTCAATCATATAGCTTTCAACATCTTCAAGTTGTTCATCGGGCATAAAGTTTTCGTGAACAGATTTTGCATTATCAAAGTGGACGGCACGTTTTGCCGGCACATTATGATTACGACGATTTATATATTCATTATATAAAATATATAGGAGCTTTTTTGAGTTATTAGTTAGATGCATAGTAAATTCCTTTCTTTGTTACTCGGCTACGGCAATAGCCTGTAATTAGAGTATAGGAGTAAAAGAGCAATTATACAAGTAATTATCTATCGAGGAGATGAGAAGATGGCGGTGTTATTTTTTGCAACAACAGTAATATGTGCAGTTGGTTGGATTAAGAACAAAATTAGTGTATTAACAGCAGCTGCATTATTAGAAAAGAAAAACATTCACCCAACAAAAGAAGAATTGAATGAATGTTCCAGATTTGTGATACAGCATTTATTCAAATAAGCCCTAAATGAGATTTAGTTATGGAGGTGAGAGAGTGAAGGAACAGGTTAATTATACTAAATGGGTTAATCCCAATATATACAACTCAGTAACACTGGCAAGCAAGTCAATGGAAACTGATGAGTACAACGGGCTGGTTAGTGAAATATTACATTTAACAAATCAGCACAGCTTATCAATATTAGATTTAGAAAGCTTCTTTAAGCAAATGATGGAAGATGTAAAAAAGAACATTGTTCCTGAATTAAAAGAATCTGATTCAGGAGAAATTAAAGAAAAGGTTGAAAAGGAATTTTCTAATCGTCTGAGAGGATATGCGACACCATCACAGCATGTACAGCCAATTATAGATGTAATTGAAACATTGACAGATAGAGGACTATCAGTTGAACTTGCACAGGCTGTTTTAAATGATGCCGCAAAAATCATCACATTAATAACAAATGCTTAAAACTTATATTTAATATGATTTTCCGTGTAATACTTGTTTGCAATTTGGTAAGCCTCTAAATACTTCTGAGAAAAGTCTTTAGCGAAGCCTTCTGTTCCAGAATTATTAATATATTCTGTCATATTAGATGAAACGAAAGCTCTGGCAGTTTCGAGTGCAACAGTATCACAAAACGATATTTTATCCATAACAAACTCCTTTCGTGATTACTCGGCTACGGCAATAGCCTGTAATTAGAGTATAGGAGCAAAAAAGCATTTGTACAAGGATTTTAAGAAAGGAGCAGGTAATGATTATAAGAACTGAATATGCCAATTTTGGCAGACCGGAAGATTTACTCCGGTATATGCAGGAAGAAA
>ENA-OPCV01001357-OPCV01001357.1-human-gut-metagenome-genome-assembly--contig:-NODE-1357-length-18293-cov-1.703367_pt1 | contig 18293 bp, 10 predicted proteins | sample MGYA00241257_ERZ501494 | MGnify/ENA primary metagenome ERZ501494 (study PRJEB25962, sample SAMEA2042618) | human gut metagenome | biome: human gut; feature: human-associated habitat; material: faeces...
TCCGTAAATTCAAAGCTGGTCTCATATTCCTGAGATGTAGAAGTAATCACATTCAGATTATTCAGATCTGAAAAAACTTTCTTTCTGACTTTTAACTTCCCACTTCTTATTTTATATTCTCTACTCTTATATGATCTCTTTCGCTATCTCTTCTACTATCCCTTCACGCCTTTCCGATACACCACATACGCAATCACCGCAGTCACCACTTCCGTGATCCAGAACGCATGCCATACTCCGACCGCTCCCATAAAACGGCTGACAATGAATGCCACCGGAATAATCACAACCACATATCTGCATAACGAAATGATCAGTGAATGCACACCTTTTCCAAGACCTTCCAGTGCCCCGCTGCAGATAACCGATACCGATGAAGCAAGGAATCCAAGACTGATGACTCTGAGTGCCACACTTCCGGCCTTCATCGTTATCGGATTCGCTGTAAATAATCCCATCAGCTGTCCCGGAACTGCCAGACAGATTGCCATTCCGGCTGCCATCATCACGAGTACCAGGATCAGGCCATCCTGGAAGATCTTATGTACACGCTTATGCTCTCCCGCTCCGTAATTATATCCGAGAAGCGGACGCATTCCCTGCACGATTCCATTTGCCGGAAGGTAGAGGAAGGTCTGCAGCTTATAGTAGACTCCGAGAACGAATACGTAGACTTCCCCATAGCCTGTAAGTATTACGTTCAATACAGAGATTAAAAGCGACGGAAGTGCCAGGTTCAGGCTTGCCGGAATTCCGATTACATATAATTTTTTCCACAGCTTCAAATCAGCCTTCAGATATTTCTTTCTGTATTTCACCGGAAGCGGATTCACGATATAAAAGATCAGGTACAATACTGCTCCTGCTGCCTGTCCGATTCCTGTTGCAAGTGCGGCTCCTTCGATTCCCATCTTCGGAAATGGTCCAAGTCCGAAGATCAGGACTGGATCCAGGATAATGTTGATAATCGCACCTGACATCATACAAGTCATTGACTCCACCATACGTCCGACCGCCTGAAACGTCTTCTCAAATACCAGCTGCCAAGATAATGCCGTAGCAAATAAAAATGCAATTCTCGAATAACGCACACCATAGTCCACAATCTGTGCATTTCCCGTAAACATCTGTAAAAACGGTCTCATTACGGCAATTCCCAGAATCATAAATCCGACTCCGTGAATCGTCCCTAGCAGCATTCCCTGTGTTGCCGCCCTGTCTGCCATCTTTTTATCCTGCGCTCCAAGATAAAATGAGATGACCGCATTGATTCCGATTCCAAATCCGATCATCACCGCATTGATCAGATTCTGCACTGGATACACCAGTGATAATGCCGTCATAGCATCTTCGCTAATCTTGGCGATGAAGAAGCTGTCCACAATATTATAAAGTGAACTAACCATCATAGAAATTACCATCGGTAATGCCATAGACAAAATCAGCTTTAATACCGGTTGTTTTTTCATATACGTCTGATCCATATATTTCTCCTTCCTTTTACTAAACTAATACACCTTAAAACATGTTGATTTTCCTAGAGCAATAAAAAATTCTATAACACTAAAAAACCACATGACCGAATATATCGACCATGTGGCGAAAAATAGACTACACTAAGAAAAAATCCACATATGTTTTTTGTGTTAATTGTATCATAACATTGCCTTTAAATGAATGTCAATCCTTATATTTTTATTCTCTTCCAATAGGATATAAAAAAGTCCGTAAATACTTTTTAACAGATTTTATTCCCATTCGCCTTCATCTTGAACTTCATCCCAAGCATCTCCGCCGCACGCTTACACATCAGCATACGCTGTAAGAAGATTTCAAAGTAATCTAAAATGGAACAGATTCCTTCATCCAGTTCAATCTCCAGTAAAATCACCTGCTTTTCTACATTTACATGCAGACTGGATGCCACCGCTGCATAATTCACCCGGTCATGCTTGTCAAAGCTTTCCTTGATCGTATTACGCACACGGTTTCTTCTTACATCCGTCTTATCCGCCAGTATCAGTGCTGCCGATACCGCATCCACTGCCATGCCGGTTGCCTCATCATGCTGACCGATTGCACTGACGATCACTGCGATGTCTTCATCCGGTGCTTTCAGATCCCGCAGTATCTGAAATGCCATGATCGCGGAACTATGTGCATGATCCACACGGTTTACACAATTTCCCATGTCATGCATATAGCCCGCTATCCTGGCAAGCTCGATCGTATGCTGGTTATACCCTAATTTTTCCAGAATATTTCCGGCAGTTTCCGCCACTTTTACTGCATGTCCTCTGGAATGTTCGGTAAACCCAAGTGCTCCAAGTACCCTATTTCCCTGCTCAATATAGGCATTCACCTCCGGCATATTTTTGATTGCTTTATATGTTACTTTGCTCAATTTTATTTCGTTCCCTTCTAATTCTATAATCTATGTCTATAATCTGTGAATCGCATCCATCGCAAGTTCGGAACGCTCACATTCTTCTGCAGACATTGTAATCTGATAACATAAAGGACTACCCTTCATGTATTCCGACGCATAACTAAGTCCATTCGTTCTCTCATCCAGAAATGGCCGGTCTATCTGATTCGGATCACCAAGCAGAATGATCTTCGTTCCTTTTCCGGCTCTTGTTATGATTCCTTTCACCTGATTTGGGGTCATATTCTGCGCTTCGTCAATAATCAGATAGGTCTTTGCAATCGAACGCCCCCGAATGAAATTTAAAGCCTCTGTCTGAATGATTCCACGTCCAAACACTTCCAAAATTTTATCATTTAATAGGGTTTCATCTTCATATCGGCTTTTCTCATCGGAATCCAGCAACTGCTCTAAATTATCTATAATCGGTCTCATAAGAGGTGCAATTTTCTCTTTTTCATCTCCGGGTAAAAAACCGATATCATCATCAAACTGCGCATTCGGACGACATACAACAATTCTTCTATATTCTCCATTTGGATTGTTGTAAACTTTTTCCATTCCCACCGCCAAAGAATAAAACGTTTTTGCAGTCCCTGCCATCCCTTTAATAATGACCAACGAAGCCTGTTCTGCACCTGTCATTAAAGCTTCCTGAATAAAATACTGTCCCACATTTTTCGGGCTTACACCATAAGGTTTACTTTTTTTATAGACAAGCGGTACAACTTTTTCTCCCTGTACCCTTCCTAACAATGTTTTCTTCGTAGACTGGTCTGCTCTTATAATCACAAATTCATTTTCCGTAAATTTAACAGGAATATGCGTCCCTTCCTCGTCTGACTGATATAATTTTTCTGCCGGAATTCCTTTTTTCTTAAACTCTTTGATACATTCTTCCGGAATATATGCTTCACATCGTCCTGTGTAAGAAGCATCATCCTCTGTTATCTGCTCCGTTGTAAAATCTTCTGCTTTAATTTCTAAAATTTGCGCTTTCAGACGTAATACAATATCTTTTGTTACCAGAATAATTTCCTGATTATTTTTATTACTTTTATTTTCTTCACTCAAACCTTTACATACTTTTAAAATACGGTTATCTGCCTCTTCTTCCGGAAGATCTTTCGGTAAGATGACATCCACAAAATTTTTTTCAATTCGAAGAGTTCCTCCACTTTTTAGCGGAACTCCTTTTAACAAATCACCTTGCATTCTACATTCTTCTAATTTTCTTACAGCTGTACGTGCATTTGCTCCTTTTTCTCCATCCTGTTTCTTTAACCTGTCTAATTCTTCTAACACAACCAATGGAATTACCAGATTATTTTCCTCAAAACATTCCAATGCATAAGGTGCCTGAATCAAAACATTTGTATCAATTACGTACGTTTTCTGCATCATTTTCATCTCCTAATCCAGCTCATTTGAAATTTTTAATATCTCAGTCTAATATCCGACAAATTCACATCTATTTCATAGCCTTTTTCTTTCATCATATATTCCACACCTTTTTTGGCTAAATCCATATGATTTTTTGGCGCAATTACAACTTCTTTTATCGGTAACAGACGATTACTTAAGGGAATTTCGATATAAGGAATTAAAAATCCATCTTTTTCACGATACAATACTTCCGCTTTTTTCTTAAAAATAAATCGATACTCTTCCTCTTCTTTAAATGCGCTGTGTTTAAAAAACATAGCATAGACTGCTGCAATCTTCTGAAATTTCCGGCATGCTTTTCGATAAATCTCATTATTTCTGTTCTTTGCACCTGCTTCTATGATATTGGAGAAAGACATCTCCAGTTCTTCCGGAAGGTCTGTGTTTAAAATTTTACGAATTGCTTCTTTTTGCTGTGCTTTTTCATATAAAACAAATCCATGATATTCAATAATATTGTCTTCTTCAATTCGCTTGATAATTTTTTTGCTGTCAAATCCAATATTGTATCCGGTTTTATTGCCAAATTCCGACCACATCGTAATGCTGTCCCTGCATTTTGAAAAGGACAGGATAAAATACTCTTTGTTTCTTCCGCCGTCAAGAAAGACTTTTTCTTCTAAGACATCCTTTAAGAACATTTCCCGCCAGTCTTCATTTTTAATCAGCTCTTTACATACGTCTCGAATAATTGCTTCAATATAAGAGAATTCTTTGGGGTCATTTAAAAAATCACTTTTCGTTGCCCAAAAACAATTATTTTCCAAAATTCCATTAAGTCCATTGCATTTTGTATAATGATAGAGCGTAGATGCCTCTTTTACGTGCTTTAATTTAATCTGTTTATTTGCCATTTTTCCAACTCCTGAACCTTTTTTCAAAGTTAATTATAGAAAGTTTATGTAAAAGTTTATGGATTTTAAAAATTAAATTTGGGTAAAATAGAAATAAGTGAAGGATATAGAACTGCAGTACGGTTCCATATCCTTCACTATTTCTTATTCTTTGCTATTTGTTATTTCTTTTTGTTGTTCCTCTAATGTATTTTCTTTTATTTCTTCTGTTTTTGTCTTCTCTTGTTGTTCTTCTGTTTTTTCCTCCTTCTCATTTATATTGTCTGATATTTCTGATGCTTTTTCTTCCGGTTTTTCTTCTGTTATTTCACTTTCAGAATTTTTTTCTTCTTTTGAATTCTCTGTTTTTTCCTCTGGAAGCACTTCCTCTTTTTTATTTTCTGTTTCTTCCGATTCTTCTGCCTCTGGTTGCTTTATTTCTGGTTCCACTGACACGATAGCAGAAGCATCTTCACTCTCCTCTTCCTGCGGTATAATCCAATTTAACTGACCACCATAGTTTTGCAGTTTATCTTTGCTCCAAGTTGCATCTCCTATTGGATAAGAAACCTGCGCATTTACTCTTGCAAACGCATAAGCTCCAATTTCAGGCATTGTTCCGGTAAACGTAATTTCTTTTAATCCACTGCAACTAGAAAATGCATAATTTTCTATTACTTTTACATTTTTCGGAATCTCAATAGATGCAATACCAGTACATCCATAAAGTACGCTCTCTGTCAGAGTATTTATAGATAACGGAAGATGAACCTTATTTACTTTCGTACAGCCTTTAAAAGCATAACCTTCAATACTTGAAATCGTATCAGGTAAATTTAATTCTGTTAAGCTACTGCATCCATAGAATGCGCTCTCTCCTATTGTTTTCAACTGATTAGAGAATTTAATTGTTTGTAATCCCGAGCACTTACGAAATACATAATTGCTGATACTTGTCACACTGTCCGGAAGTTCCAGCGTTTCCATTTTGGTACATCCATAAAACGCACTATCATCAATTTTCTGCAGTTTATTTGGAAGTTGTACTTTTTTCAATACCGTACAATTTTTAAACGCATAAGCGCCAATTGTTTGCACTTTCGACGGAATCATTACATTTGTCAAAGCTGTTCCATAGAAAGCGGCTTCTCGTACATTAGTCAATGAAGCTGGAAGACTTAATTCGCTTAATTTACTACAATTTTTAAAGCAGTAGATTCCAATAATTGAAACATTATCTGGAATTTTAAGCTGTTCCAAAGATGCACATCCATAAAAAGCCGCCTCATCTAATTTAATCAAAGTTGACGGAAGTGTTACTTTTGCCAAATTTGTACAATTTTTAAAAGTATAAGCCCAGACGGTATAAACTCCTTCCGGAATATTAATTTGACTAAGAGAGCTACAGCCATAGAAAGCACTTTCTCCTAATTTGGTCAATGTGGATGGAAGTTCAGCCTCTTTTAATCCTGTACAATTTTTAAATGAGTACGCTCCAATTGTTTTTATTCCATCTGGAATTTCAATCTGTTTTAAAGCTGTCATCCCATAAAAAGCATAATCTCCAATTGAAGTAACACCTTTTTCGATTTTTACGGACTGAATCTGATTAATGTACTGATACCACGGCATTTCAGATTTATAAGTATAGTTCTTCATTGCTCCAGTTCCAGAAATCGTCAAAGTATCTTTATTATCTAATGTCCACTTCACATTTGTTCCACAAGTTCCCTGCTGCACTGCTGATTGTTTAACGGTAATCTTTCCATTATTTGCTGTGAATTTTACATTTTTCAAATCCACATTGTAAATTTCCTCAGGGTCATAAGAAAGTGTAACCTCATATTCCCCTTCCGATGCTGCTTCTGCAACTTGAAAAGTTAAATATACTAATGTTCCATTTTTCGTATAATTATCCGAAACTGTTCCATTTTCCCAAAGCATGGTATACGGATTTGCCTTTAAATTATTTCCAAATGTATGCTCCCCAAGAATTCCGCCATCTTCTACTTTTGTAAGCGTAAGTACATCCGTGTTGTATTTCACTTTTATTCGTGCTGCAATAATTCCAGGATTTTCTTCCATTTTAACAGCAACTTTTACAGTTTCACCTGGTGCACCTGATTTATTTTCAACACTAATTTTTCCAGTTGGTACTTCTTTTACAGTAACAGAAAATGTTGTTGTTTTATTTTCATAAGAAACTGTAATTTTCTGTGTTCCAGCTGTATTTAATACATTAGGAGTACAAGCAAATCCACTCTCAAATCTTTGACTGCTTCCATCACTGTATGTTCCCTGTATCACCAGACCTTTTGTGTCCAGAGAATCTCCTACATAATACTCCAGTTTTTTAGGTTTCGATGCAATTGTAATTCCCATTAATTTCTTTTCACTTACTTTTACTGTACACTCTGCTGTAACTCCGCTGCTTGCTGTTGCAATAATTTTTGTCTCACCAGCTCCCACTGCTTTTACTACACCGTCTTTTACCGTTGCAACTGCTGTATTCTTAGACGTCCATTTTATTGTCTTATTTGTTGCACCTTCAGGATAAACAGATGCCTTTAAAGTTTGTTCCTCACCAATTGTTCCAAAAGAAATGCTCTCTTTATCTAATACAATATCTTCCACATCTATCGGTACAACTGCACTGACACCTGACGAACTTGCATTTCCATATTTATCATAAGCATAAATATGCGTTATATATTGTCCTGATTCATAGTTGTGTGCTGAAATATGTACCTGATAAGTATAAATATCTCCATTTTTTTTACCGCTTGCTGCTGGATTTGTCTGCCAGGATGCGAAAATATCATCCTGCCCCTGATAATTGGTCCATGTTGGGAACTGCACACGATCCACTCCCGTATTATCTGTAACTTTACAACTTACTGTGTATCCACTTGAGGTTACATTTGTAACTTTACAATCTGAAATTACAGGTGCAGCTGTATCTGAACCAATTGTAACTTTCTTTTCTCCTAGATAAGCATTGGTTCCTCCACCCACATTGATTGCATATACTCTTACAGTCTGTTCTCCTGCAAACTTCCTATCTAAATTCAGATTAATCGAATAGCCATGATAATTTCCGCATCCATAAGCTTTATGAACATCCGTTCTCTCAAGGTCTGCTGTTCCACCACCGACACAGGTATCTCCAATATAAACATGAATTCCAAGCGCTGCACCAGTATTATCTTCATCATACGCCCAGCCATTTACAGTTACAGAATAAATTCCTCCGCTTGCACTGTCGATTACTCCTTTTGGATTATGACCGGTATCTCCATCAATCCAGCCCATTTTATAATAACCTTGTCCACTTACTGGATACATTACCTGTGTTCTGCCATTTTCACTTGCCACTTTGACACAAGCATCTCCACTTGATACACTTCCAATGGTTTCGGAACCGCCGGAACGACGATATGCCGTATATTTTCCATTTGCCGTCCAGCCCTGTACAGAAGCAGACCCTGGAATAAATGTAGATAATGGGACATATGCCGTAAAACTTCCTGAACTAGTTGGATAACTAACCTGACACCAGCCATCTGTTCCAATTGAATTAATTGTACACAAATCGCTTGCACCATCAATATAATGACTGGATGTTGAATATGCTGCATGGCTCGCATTATACACTGTAACTTTGTCACTGCTTCTCGCATAAGCTTTACATGGAAGTTTATATCCGCTGGCAGGAGTAGAACTAGAACCACCTGAGTTTCCACTTCCAAATACACTCTGTGCAACCCAGCCTGCTTTTGAATAACTTTGTCCATTTACCGGATAAATCGCCTGAATTCTGCCATTTCCACTAGATACCTTTAAGCAACGATCTCCAGAAGAAATACTTCCAATACTGTCACTTCCACTCGAACGCCTGTAAGCGGTTCCACCAGATGTTGCAGTCGCTACAGATGGCGATGCGTTTGGAATAAATTCAGACAGTTTTGTATATGCTGTAAAATAACCAGATGCTTCTGCTGAAGATGGATAGGTCACCTGACACCAACCATCTGTATAAACCGCATTAATCGTACATAAGTCAGAAGAACCTGTAATGTAGCGGTTTGAATATTTCGTTCCATCTGCGTTATAGACACTGATGTTTCCGGTATTTACAGCATAAGATTTAAAAGGTATAAAGCCAGAATAACTGCTATTAGATGTATGATTACCAGATGAGGACGAACCTGAACCTGAACTGCCTCCACTTCCACCAGCATGTTCTCTCGCTGTCATAGATTGTGATAAATAGCTTGCTGGATTTACATGCGACCCATTAACTTTTAATCCAAAGTGCAAATGATATCCTGTAGAATTTCCCGTTGTACCGACATTTCCAAGAACATCTCCTTCACTTACATTTTTCGTTCCAACTAATTTCTTAGAATATGCATATCCATTTTTCTTACATTGCGAATAACTATATTTTTTTGTCTGACTGCTTGGTATTGGAGTATTAACTCCATTAAATGAGCTTAAATGAGCGTATATTGCCACATAACTTCCCCATTTAAGTTCCACTAAATTTCCATAACTAACCAAATAATTAGTACCACCTACGGTTGCCTGTACCTGATAATAATATGCTGTTCCACTTCCTACAGCATATACCTCGGGTGCTTTTCCAGACGTTGCCATATCTACTCCATCTTTTGCCCCATGATTAGAAAATGGATTTGTAATTTTATACGCAGTACTTAAAGGCCAATAAATTGTAGTTGCTGCTGACGTTTGAACTGATACCATGGTCAGACACAAGCAAATCACAAGCAAAATACTCAGCCAACTTTTCACTTTTTTCATTTAATTTCACTCCTTCTTTATTTTTGAATTTTACTCTCATCCAGCCAGCCCATCTTATATCCTCCACTATCCAATGGATAAATAATCTGTGCCATTCCCCCCTTCTTTGCTATAACAGTAAATGTATCTGTACTCCAGACTGAACCAAGCTGAGTAGTTCCAGAAGAGGTTCTATATACTTTTACAGTTTCCGCTACCTTTGCCTGATATGGAGTAACTTGTGTTGATTCTTCTATAAATTCTGATATTTTACAATATCCCGTTTTTATGTATCCTGCTGAACCCACCGGATATTTTACTTTACACCAACCATTTGTGTAAATTTGACTAATTGTACATAAATCCGTTGAACCATCAATATAACCATAACCGGTTCCAGTATTTCCAACTTTAGATTGCACATAAATTTTTCCATCGGACTGCGCATAACTTTGAATATTTGGAAAATCACAATACGTTTTATCCAATTCATAATTGCCTTGTTTCTGTCCGTAATTGTTTTCAATAATCGCTTCTATTGAAGTTGCAACATTTTCATTCACCAGACTTGCTGAATTTTTAAACTCTACTAAGAGCGCTTCCGCTCCCTGCTTTTGTGCCCAATAAGAAAAATAACCATGTGCATTTGAAGTCAATTCCTTTTTATGATTAATCCCAACATTCGTAGAAAATACTTCTGCTAATTCTCCACTTCCAATTGTACAATTTTCCCATCCATGAAAATCAATTACTACATCTGGTTTACTTGCTAATACTAAATCTCTCATTGCCTGTGTTTCTACTGCCGAAAACGGAGCAGTTGTGTAATTTCGTACAGAAGTATATGCAACATGGTCTGCATCAAAATCACGATTTAAATCAATTCCTTCTGCATTACAACGTCCAAAGCCATTATTTGTTGTTCCTTCTGCCAAACCATCCGGATTGCAGCTTGGAATAATTAATAATCTACAATTATGCAAATCTGTCTGCTTTGAAAAATAATCCACAAGATAATTTCCTAAGTCAACTAAAAGCTGACCATCTTTTGCATATTCATCTTCCCATCCATGAATCTCAAAGTTCAATAAAATCGTTCGATCATACTCCCCCTGCCAAATACTCCAACATACTAAATCTCTCTCTTTTGTACTCTTGCCATATCGGAAAGAAGTACTTGTCACTTTCTTTTCGGATGTATTTGTTGAAATCACATCATAACTTTGCAAATCTTTATTTAATGTCTCCTTGCTTGATTCATCTGGTTTTTCTGGAGTCTCTGGTGTTTCCGAAATAATCGGTAATTCAATTCCCCATCCTCCAGCCAAATATCTTCTTAAATACGTCACATCCTTCAAATTTACGTTTCCATCTTCATTAACATCCATATTTGTTTTATTCAATGCTTCATTTCCATCTTCATTTGAAAGTAACCGCCTTAGCTGTGTTACGTCTTTTAAATTAATCGTACCATCCTGATTTACATCACCACAATATTTAACATCTGCAGCTTGTACAAAAACTGATGATTGAAAAAGAATCACAGCCATCGCTAACCAAACAATTATTCTCATCTTTGCCTTGTAACGACTTTTTTCAGTAACATATTTCATGCTTCCCCTTCTTTCCTTCTTTTTTGTATTACACTACGTTTGATTAATAAATTATTTTGGTTTTATTTTAATAGTTTTTTACTCTCTTCTTCAATATGTGCCCTCTTTTGTGCTCGCATTTTTTCTATTTTCTTTAAATTTTCTCTCAATATCACAAAACGGATGGAAAGACTTCTTCACTCTAACCATCCGTTTTCCAAAAATTTATTCTTTTTTAGTTTTTCGCCCAGCGTAAAACTGTTCCCAAAGTTCTTTGGCTCTTAAATCCGGATCCCAGCCACTGGTTCCTTCTTCTAAGGCACGTCGTTTTTTACCCAGCTCTGTAAACGAGCCTACAACTCTTGCGGGATTTCCTGCTACAATCGCATCTTTTGGAACATCATTTGTTACAACACTGCCTGCACCAATCACAGCATTGGGACCAATCGATACATTTCCTACAATAATACTTCGTCCTCCGATAAACACATTATCGTGAATTTCAATACAATCTCCATGTGTCGGATAGGTACTTCCCTCTATTTCAGAAAGAATCGAATTAATCACATCATGTGTATAGAATGCAACATCTGAAGCAATTTTAACATTATTATGAATTTTAATCAGTTTCGGCTCGTTTGGGAGTTTCATTGGCTGAAATAAAACTCCCTCACCAAGTTCTGCAAATATATGATGCTTTTTTAGATACTTTATTCTGTCAAATCCCAAAAGGCATACCAGCATATATTTGATTTTCATCACTTTTTTTGTCCGTAAACATTTATTTCTGTCACTCATTCTTATTTTGCTTCACTCCAGGTCAATGTTCCGCCATAATTCTGCTGTTTGTCTTTGCTCCATGTCGCATTTCCACTTGGATAACTTATTTTCGCTGTTACTTTTGCAAACGCATAATCTCCAATCGTTGGAGCATTTCCTTTAAATGTTACTTGACTTAACTTGGAACAGCGTGAAAACGCATAAGCGCCTACTGTAGTAACATTCTTCGGAATTTCTATCTTAGTAATTCCCGTACAACCATAGAACGCACTTTCTCCCATTGTCTTTAACGTAGATGGAAGTGTTATTGTTGTTACGCCAATACATCCTTTAAACGCGTATCCTTTAATATCCGTTACTCCTTCTGGAAGTTTCAGTTCTGTCAATTTTTCACATCCATAGAAGGAACTTTCTCCTACTGTTTTTAATCCGGCAGAGAAATTAACGGTCTTTAATTCTGTACACTTACGGAATGCATAATCACGAATCTCTGTCAAAGAATCCGGAAGATTTAATACAGTCAGACCTCCACATGCATAGAAGGCACTATCATCAATCTTCTTTAAATTTTTAGAGAATATCACATTCTTTAATGCAGTACAATTCTTAAATGCATATTTTCCAATATCCGTTACTTTATCTGGAATTGTTAATTCAGTCAGTGCCGTTCCATAGAACGCTGCCTCTCGAATCTGCTGAATATTAGCAGATAACTGAACCGAATTTAATTTTGTACAATTTTTAAAGCAGTAAATCCCTATAATAGAAACATTATCCGGAATTGTCAAAGTCTTTAAGGATGCACATCCATAAAAGGCTGCTTCATCGATTTTTATTAAGGTTGATGGGAATGTTACTTTTTCCAGTTTTGTACAATTTTTAAAAGTATATCCCCAAATGGTATAAAGACCTTCTGGAATTGCAATTTCACGTAAACCACTGCAGCCAAAGAACGCACTCTCACCCAGTTTCTTTAATGTGATTGGAAGTTGTACCCCATCTAATGCGGTACTGTTTTTAAAGGCATAAGCTCCAATTGATGTAATTCCTTTTGGAATTGTGATTTTTGTCATTCCTGTCATTCCATAAAATGCATAATCTCCAATAGAGGTTACGCCTTCTTTAATGACTACACTTTTAATCTGGCTGATGTATTTATACCATGGCATTTCAGATTTGTAGGTATAATTTTTCATATCCCCTTTTCCTGAAATGGTAAGAGCTCCATCTTGTCCAAGACTCCATGTCACTCCTGTTCCGCAAGTTCCTGTTCCTATCACATTACTTTTTTCTGCAACCTGAATACCGCCATTAGCGATATTCAGTGTTACAGAGTTTAAATCAGAATCAATGACATCATCTGCTTCACAGGATACAGAAACTTTATAAGTTCCTGCTTCTTTTGGTACCTGAAAAGTTAAGATTGCAATTGTTCCATTTGTCTTATCCACATCTACATTATCCCATAAAAGCTTCACCGGATTTGCCGAAAGATCTCCAGGTTTTGTAAATGCCATAGAAGAAAAGGCTTCTCCTGCTGAAACTCCTGTTAATACTAATTTTTCATCATAAGAAACACTAAGTGCCGCCCCACAGATTCCTGTATTATTTGCAATACTAATTGGCACTTCCACAGTACTTCCCGGCTCCGCTGATACAGTAGAAACCGTTAAGTTTGGATTTGCAGAAGCAGCATACACCTGTTTATTTACACAGAGCAGACTGACAATCATACATAAAAGTATCCATAACTTTTTCATTTATCATACCCCCTCTTCTTAGTTTACATACTGTACCCATCTCTGTACATTGCTAATGGTATCGGATTCTTCTACTTTCGTTGCAGATTCCTGCTGTTCTACCTTTTTAAAATAGTAAGTATAGACTTTCTGACGGTCTCTGTAACGCCATTCTGTATGAGTAACAGCTGGGACTACATTGGTGTATTCCAAGAACCAGAGTTCTCCTGAGAAATTATAGTGTCCACCACCTGGTTTGACATAACCTGCATGTCCACTATAATCTCCTTTCCATTGCATCTGATAATTCAACGACATTGTATATTTCGTTCCTCCCATGGAAGAAGAGTAAGTATAATAGTATTTTCCTGCACCGCTGTTCCAATAGCGATAGTAATAATAGTTATAGCTTGTATATGCATTCTGGTCTGTTACAGTTGTACTTTCAACCTGTCTGGACTCACTGTTCGAATAAGCAGTACGTGACCACCCACTCCAGTTACCATAATTTCCCCACTGCCAGGAAGTATCATAAAGAGTATATCCTTCTAAGGTATCCTGATTTGAAGTAGTAGTTGTTGTAAAGTCATAAGTCCATTTTTCTCCAACAACTGTTGCTCCTTCTGGTACTTCTGATTCTAATACCCAGTCTAACGTATCCTGTGCAAGTTTTTCATAAGATTCTTCATTAATTGTAATAATCTCTCCATTAGAAACATTGAGCATTCCCTGGTCATCAATTGTTCCGCAAACCATAATATTACCAGACACATTTAATTTTCCAACTGCCTGTGGATTTGCACGTACAAGAGAAACATTCTTACATAAAACAGCATTCTTATCTTCTGTATTTAAATTAACCGTTCCATACAATGCCACTGTTGCATCAGAAGAAAGAACCATCGCATATCCTGGTGCATTTACTGTTGTTCTGTTTAAGGTAACATTGGAAGAAGAAAGTTTTAACGGAATACCTGTACTATTTGTAATCTCTACTCCATTAATCACGGTTGTTCCTGCGTCAGATACAATTCGTAAGCCATTATAAGTCTTATTTGCACCATTAAATTCAAAGTATTCTGTTGTGTTTGGAATTGTAATCGTTTCATTTTCAAAGAAACTTCCATCTGATACATTACTTACAATAAGCTGTTTAGCTCCAGCCTGAACTGCGCCCTCTGCGACTTCTGCACTTACTGCATTGATTGTTACTTTTGAAACTCCGTCAAATGCATGAGTTCCTAAATTAGTAATTTTATCAGTAACTGTAAATTCTTCCAAAGAAGTACATCCCGCAAACGCATTCTTTCCAATTGAAGTAAGTGATGGGCACTCAATCTTCTGTAATGAGGTACAGCCCTCAAATGCAGAATCTGGTATTTCCGTAATATACTTGCTAAACTTAATGCTTGTAATGTTCGTATTTCCTTTAAATGCACCCGCATTAAATCCAGTTACTTTTACAACGTTTGTTGTCCCATCACCATTGTCTACCGGCATATATTCCGGAACAAATACACTGGTTGCTTCTCCTTTATAAGAAACAATTTTACCTGTTTCCGTATCCACTACTAAGCCATAAGAAGCATTGATTACATTATTGATGTATTCGTCTACTTCATAAGGAATATCAAATGGAAGCACTCCATTTTGATAATCATCAAAGTTACTGGTTGATTTTGAATAATCAATAAAGTCTTTAATCTGGTCATCCAAAATATTATATGTATAAGTAAAATAAGATTTTGTCGCAATATCATATCCTACTACTGCAAATACGTGAACCGTACCTGCTGCCACAAGTCTGTAATATCCTTCCGGTGCATCTTTATTCGTATACTCTTTTACAGATGTTTCTGTCTTAGCAGTTGCATAAGATAAAGAAGATGCATATTCTCTGGATGTAGACTGTGATACAGCCACTGCACTTGTTGAACTGTTTGCAACATTATGTGCTTTCGTCTGACTATAACCTTTCTTATTGCTAATCTTACTGCTTAAAGAACTGGAGTTCACCGTATTGGAACTACTCACAGTACTGCCTTCGTATCCTTCATTCGTATTCCAGGTATGGGAGTTTGATTCGGTGTCTTTTGATGTAGTTCCTGCCTCACCACTTAACTCTGCATTTACCTTCAATGGAGCCCAGTTTCCTCCGCCTGACTCTGTACCAATTTTTGCACCTATTTTAGCAGAAGTGCCAAATTCTGTAGTTAAGGCTTCTGTTCCACCATCTCCGTTACTAATACTCCATTTACCTGTCTTATCTTTTCTATCTGTTGTTGATATAATATCTTCTTTTGATACTTCATCAGAATGTTCCTGACTGATTGTAGTACTCTCATTCCATGCCTCGGATAAGGACCAGGAATCGGAACGTGTTGTTGCATTTGATATCATCTCAGAAATTTTATTTGCTGATGTTTCACTGATAGAACCAGAAGTGGAAGTCGTCTCTGTTACTGTAATACCACTACGATTTCCAAAGTCTTTAATTGTATATAACGGAACATTTTCAATTCTTCCGATTTCATAAGCGAACAGATACACTCCCTGTTCTGAATTTTCTTCAATAATCGGCTCGTCTAACTTACTTACCGGAACCGTCTGATTTCTCTTACTGGTCCAGTTTGCATACAGGCGAATGTTTCCAGTTGTTCCTGCTTTAATACTTTTTACAATTTTACCATTTTCATCAGACCAGCCTGCAAATGTATAACCAAACCAATCTGGATTTGATAACGTTACACCTTTATCTACTGTATATTTTATACTACTTACAGGTACAAGCGGAGAATCAAACTGAATCGTATATTCTCTTAAAGACCAGCGGGCATAAAGTTCTCTCGATCCTTTTTCTCCTGCTTTAATTTCTTTTACAAGTTCTGCATTCGAACCTTCTCCATCATACCATCCTTCAAAAATATATCCATCTGCCTTTACATTTGCCAGTTTTAATCCATCTTCGGATGTATAAGAGGTCGGATTTGGATTCTCAATTTTAATTCCTGATAAATAGGAATCTCCATCTGAAATATGATAGGTAATCGGATAAGTTTTCTTCTGTAATGCCGGAATTTCTTCCTGTTTCTTTAAAACAGTGCCACAAACAGAACAATGAGACCCTTCTGTTAAACCAGTTGATGTATAAGTCGGTTCTACTGCCTTATCAATTACAATCGTATGACCGGTTGCCGGAATTACTGTACTTTCCAAAGAAGAAATTCGCATCCGATTTGCGGGCGGATTTGAAATCACCGTACTTTCCAAAGTAATTCCATGATTTCCATACACATCACTGAAATATTTTCCACAGGTTGTACATTTCCAATATTTGCTGTTTCCTTCTTCTGTACATGTTGCAGACTTATAATCAACCTGTTCCATTGTATGGTCACAAGGCAGGGAACTTGGAGCTTTTAATTCTACTCCATAACCACCTGCAATATAACGTCTCAGTAAAATTACATCCGCAGAGTTTACTTTTCCATCATCATTTACATTTGCGGCATTTTCATTGATTTTTGTATCATAATCACCAATGATATATCTTCTGATTAATACCACATCTTTGATGTTGATTTTTCCATCTCCATTTAAATCACCTGGTGTAAAATCTAATGCAGTAATGCTTCCACTTTCTGTAGTTGCTTCCACATAATTTAAATTGTTATCGTAAAAATCTCCATCCGCTATTTCAGCTTTTACATTTAATGGTTTCTTTGTCTGAACGTCTTTTGACACCTCAAAAGTTAAAGTAAGAATTGTTCCATCTTTAATATCTTCTTCTTTACAATCCTGACCATCCCAGATAAATTTACAGTTTGAATTTAATTTACTTGGTTTGGTTAATGTCAGATAAGAAAATGCATCTCCTCCTGCCACTTCAGTCAGTGTCAGTCCCTCATCATAAGAAATCTGTAAGGTTGCTCCCAAAATTCCAGGATTATTCTTAATTTTGACATCAATACTGACTTTTCCTCCTGGAACCGCATTCTTGCTTTCCACACTAATGACTGTTCCTGCACTTTTTTCCTTTGCATCCGCTGCAAAGACAGGAATTGTAGTTGTCGATGAAAGCAATAATACAAAGGTTAAAAGAAAAGCCATTGCTCTTTTCAATTGCTTCATAGCATGTCCTCCTTCATATATAAATTTTATAAAGTATCCCTTTTACTTTTCGATAGAAACATATCCATCATCAATCGCAAGTTCTACTGTCTTAAGGTCATTGTCAACTACCCCATCCTCTTCACCAATTAAACGAATTGGCGTTTTCCCTTCTGGCGCAGAGTTCAACACCTCAAATTCCAAATTTAAAATTTCTCCATCTTTTGTCTCATCGGATGTAATCTGTTCTCCATCCCATAAAAAGATACAGCCATCTGTCAGTTCCTTGGACTGGCTCATATCAAGAACATCTTTTACGGCTTCTCCATTTTCCGCTTTTACTAATTTCAATGCCGTCTCATCATAAGATAGAACAAAAGACATTCCCAATACCCCTGGATTATTCACAATTGACACATTTATCTTTACCTTTTCTCCAGGTTTCGCCTTTGCACTTGATATTACAATCTCAGGAGTTCCATTTTCAGATGCCTGTTTCAATCGCTCTGTATTCTTTTCTGAAATCTGTTCTTTAGTCTCTGTAGCTTCCTGCTTTGGTGTT
>ENA-OPCV01001394-OPCV01001394.1-human-gut-metagenome-genome-assembly--contig:-NODE-1394-length-17920-cov-2.030507_pt1 | contig 17920 bp, 36 predicted proteins | sample MGYA00241257_ERZ501494 | MGnify/ENA primary metagenome ERZ501494 (study PRJEB25962, sample SAMEA2042618) | human gut metagenome | biome: human gut; feature: human-associated habitat; material: faeces...
CCGACTGGTGAAGTATAGTAAAGTCAAAGGAAATAACAAAGGATCTAACTAGGAGGAATCAATTATGACAAGCATTTTTGAAAAGACATACAGACAGGTACAGGAAGCAAAGAAAGAATTTGAAATTGCAACGGATGAAGCTGGAAAAGAAGTTGCAAGAAAAAGCTATAAGGCGGCCCTGAAAGCTATCGAGGATTTGGGTGGGAAGGCTATCCGTATTTGGAGTGAGTATGAAACCTCCAGAAATAGCGGCAATGAATATCTGAATATCGATCAGGTGGTTTGGGATAAGGATGTAGAAGAACTGATTTCCTGCATGAGAGAGAATGGAATCGAACGCTTTACATTCTCCTCTGGATGGACGGATGCAGTTGAGACTGCATGGCTTTTCCAGAAAGCTGGTTGCGTATTAGAAGGTCTTGTTGAAATCAACAAATGCAACCTTACACCGTTTACAGACGAGTGCGAAAAGATTCATGGTTATCTTTTCAGAGTGTAATGCTTGCTCACAAGGCGTACAAGCCTGCACAAAAGGCAAATATATTTTTTGCAATAATTCTCCAATCGGATAATAAAACGGCTTAAAATGGCTCATATAGGCTCAAGACAGCATCTGTTATCCGATTGAATAATAAATGAGGGAGGAAGTATGGAGGAAAAGAAATTCAATGCACTGATTTCTAAGTTAGCCCGGAAATATGATTTCACCTATGAAATAGAAAAGGTGAAATTTGGCTTTATTAGAGCTGCTATCGAGTGTTCAGATATCGACCAATATTACAACCTTCAGAAAGCGGTTGAAAGAATCAAAGGCGTAAAAGTGACCACATGGGCATCCTTTTATGGTGCGTTTGAAGGTCGTGTGTACCTGATGGAAGAAAATGATGCGAAGCAGCTGAAGAAGTTGTTGGATGAAGAACGTAACCGTGTTGAGGATTGGTGGCAGCGGTATCATGCGGCAGATAGTAAAACGCGAGAACTGATGGCTTGTGGAAAAATCAAATAATAAGAATACATAGATTATTATAATCTGATGGATTTCGACTTATTATCAGGCGAAGATAGAGGAGGAATTATTCATGGCAAATCAATGTGATTTTTCAATGAGGGTAAATGGTAAGCATGAAAATATTGAAATGTTTTTTGGTGCTTTGACACAAAAGGACAAGGTATGGATGGGCAGAGGGGCTGTAGCGGATATCGAATACTATGACGAAGATAATATGGCAACCATTGAGGGATGGTGTAAGTGGAGTATTCAGTCAGCGTTAATTGATGATGCTATTGAAATGCAGAAGCAAAAAGAAACAGGCAAAGGTAGATGGTTGCCATCGGAGATCAACGCAGTCGATGAATTTCTCACTCTGTTTGAAGCTTGTCAGAAATATCATGTGAATATGGAGGTGTATTCTTCTGAAGTTGGATTTGAGTTTCAAGAACACTTCAAATATGAAAACGGTGACATCGTTGACGAATCTACAGATTATACAGAAATCTTTGATGAAGATAGTCATGAATGGGTTAGTACAGGTGGTTATTCGTGGGATTTTGACTTAGCTGAGGTAGAATAAAGGTTTATATTTCATAGAACGGAGGGATTAGTATGGGTAAAAAGAAATGCAAATGGGATGAATTGCCTTTAAAAGAGCGATTAAAGAAAAGAGCAAAGCAGATGGGGCTTTCAGCTAACATTCTGAATAAGATTGATGAAATGGAAGAAAGTCTGACAGAAGAATAAAACAAGAGTTTCATAGAACGGAGGAACTATATATGAAAATCACAAGAGAAATGGTAATTGACTTGAATCACGAATTAGCAATAAAAGGTTGTCCTTTTAGATACGAGTATCAAGGAGTAACAGAATATTCACGCATCCCACAAATGGAAATCGCCCTTCCTAATATGAATTGCGTGAGTAGCTGCATAATCAATGTCACAAGAGATTTTCTGGAATGGATGGAATTGTGGTTCAAAACAAAATATGGAATTGAGCTTACTTGCAATAATGACGGAAGTATTTTGTGGGCGAAAAACTTTAGCGAATAAGTTAAATAAAACGATGATTTGATAAAAAAGGAGGAAATAAAATGGAATATATAGAAAGAATCAACAAGTGTACAAGACAAATCGCGCAAACCTCTGAAGATTTAGCAGATGTTAATAATTCTTTGCAAAATATTCATCGTAACTTGGGTGATACAATTAAAACAATCGACAGGTTTAATGAATTGATGGATAGATTATTAGAAGTACAGAAAATGAACTCTCAATAAAACGGATATTTGATTGGAGGCATTGGTTATGTCACAAAAAGAAATTTATTGTACAGGACGGGCTGAATATCTTGCTAAGTATGATGGGTATTCACTAACAGAAGGGTACCAAGTTGCAGAATCAGAGTGGGAGCGCAAAGAGGAGGAATTGTTTTACAGATAGATAGCACTTAGTTTTGGAGGAGGTAGAATAAAATGGGAAACAATGAATATCTGATTTACTGCAGAAAAAGAAATGTTGATGATAAATTCGGCGCAATGGATCTACAGGGAGGACAATATGGTGTAAAGATGATTTATGCCAGCATGTTTGATGATTTAGAAAATGCTAAGAAATGTGCTGAATCATTGGCAAGACAGAATCGGGAATTTGAATTCCAGGTTAGAAAATATGGACAGTCGAGGGCAATTTATACACCAATTATCTAGCAACAGGAACTGTTTATTTTATTGATAAATCAGAAAAATTTCACGGATTTATATTGACTATAGGAGTCGGAAAGTTAAGATACGTCTATAGTTAATTATCCAATCGGATAATTTGTTAAAATTTGTGAATGGAGGAATTGTATATGTTACAGGATCTGATTATGAATTTGCTGAGTGCAGGAGATAAGAAGGAAAAAGAAAAGGCGTATAAGCGGCTTGAAAAAATTGGAGTAGATAGAGCATCTGCAAATGCTATTGTCAATGAAATGATGAAAGAGCAGGGAGCAAAGGAGATGAAAGTGAATGGCTGATACATATATTCAGAGAATAAAAGAAAAGGCACAGGAGCTTGGTTGGGCAGTATGTGTTGATGTTGAAGTTGAATTTCATAAGTATAGTCCAGCTAGTGAAGATTTTTGTTTTGCTGTTACCAAGGATGAAAACCTTGCTGAAGGCGTAAGAGAATATGCAGAGGATTTTGACACTGAAGAACATATAATGATGTGGGTAGTGGCAAAACAGAATGGTTCTGTATCGGGAATTCCTGATATAAAAACTCTGGTTCAGGATGCAGATGATATCAAGCAGATGCTCGAAGAATTAGCAGATGCTTTGGAGAGTGTGCCGCTGTAATTTTCGATGGATTAGGCATGGGTTGTACATATTTTGATGCTTGTGGAGATTATGAAAGAACGAATCCTTGTAATGAAAGAAAGCTGGTGTGAGTATGGGGAGAGGTAATGTTTGTGTTCGCAACGATTTTGAAGGGCTGTATTACATCGATTATGATGATCTGATGATATACGAAAACACGAAAGAGGAAGATTCTTTTGTACTTCGCAGAGAGTTGAGTTATGAGCAGTTGACAATGGGAGATTGGAAGTACAATGAGTTTGAATCGGATCTGAAATTGGCTGATGACAGAGAATACATTATCTGCAGATTGCAGGAGCGGTTTCCTAGTTTTACTCCATGTGATGAATGGGTGAGTAGAGAAAGTCATGCCGTACTAGAGAATAAGCTGTTTTATATTGCTTTTGAAGATAATGAGTGGAGCATTGCGATTGAGTTGCTTGAAAAGTATGGACCTTACGGTGATGACTATGTAGGACTAAAAGCAAAGCATTATCAAACATATTTGGATGGAATGAAAGAAATTCTGTTTGAACTGTATGAAGAACTCGGAACCTATAGTGGTGCATGGACAAGCGGTACAATCCGCAGAGAGAAAGAGGTGGCTTAAATGAGTTGTGAGTGTTGTTGCGGTTCAGGAGATTATTGGAACGAAATTTTATTTGCTCCGGCAGCTTTTTTTGCGAGTATCCCGAAAGAAAAATGGGAGTATCGTGATTTTTGTTACAAGCTGATAGAGACGGATTGGTTTAGTGAACAGATTAAAGAGCGGCAGTTTGTTATTTGTGGAGATAATTTTTTTCAAGTGTTCTACTATTGCCCGAATTGTGGCGAAAAATTGGATTTCATGAAATGGATTATGGAGCTTTGGAAAGAATTTGGAGATTTGCCGATGGATCCTGATACAGAGAAGATTGAAACACAATGGCTCTGGTTTAATCCGGGTACGCATAGAGAGGATATCTGGCACTGGTTTGAAGAGACCTTTGACATCAGCGTTGCTGTTGATTTGATGGGATGCGAGGAGGAGTATGAATGATTGCTAAGTGCAAAAAATGTGGAGCAGAAATTAGATATATCAATACAGCTACAGGCGTTGTTGCCTGTGATGCTGAAAGCACGTTGTACTGGAATGATGAAGCTGAGGTACTGCTGATGACACCTAATGGAGAGCAGTTTTGGGGGTCTGTAGAAGGTGATGTAGGGCGTGCGGCCGGATGGGGATACAAGGTCCATATCTGCCCTGATGCAAAGTAGTTCTGATCGGTTCAGAGCAGGTATCTGTTTAGGCACATTCTATAATAATGTCAGCCTATCTAAACCTATTTTGAACTTGGAAAAATGTTCGTATAAGTTAAAATATGGCCCTTGTATCTGGTGTTTGGACTTTGTTATAGTGAAGAACTTGCTTGCGTGAAAGCAAATTTTGATTTTGAAGATAAAAGAATAAAAAGAACGGAGGTAGCAGCATGAATGTAAGTAGAGAAGAAAAGAAGGCTGAAGCGGTAAAGCGTTTGAAAAAGATGGGTGTTTTTAAGGCAACCATCCAGCAGTTCGAGAAAGAGGATTTGGTATCTGTAAGTGAACCGCCGGTTGGGGCGTTTTACTGGCTGAATGCTGAAGAAAAGAAAATGGTTCAGGAGTTTGAAGAAAACCATGATGCGCTTGTCTATGTGGTTATTCGTTCGTTTACTAATCTCGGAAAAATGGACTCTTTGCTATTTGTAAGCGACTATCCAGAGGAATGGAATATGGATATGGAAGATTTGGAGGGCAATCTTGCACTCGCTTATGTTGTGAATTGCGATTTTCCTGACTGCTCCGAAATGGGTACGATCGGATGGAAATTGACTATTGCGGGCGGATTAGACAGAACAGCGTAAGGAGTTGGGATCATGGATAGATATTTTTATTTAATTGAAACAACCAATGGGGAAAAATTGATGCATTTATCCGGGAATGTTTATTCGTGTGATTCTGGAAGTTATTCAGTAAATAGAAATAGGGAACCAAAAGATTACAAGTGCGCAGAGTGGACGAATTTCTGTATGGAGATTGCGGAAGTAAAAAAACTGGTAGACTCTGGAGATTTCTTAGAATATATAGGTGAAAGGGTTAATTATCTTGATGATATTACGAAAGCAGAAACTGATGAAATATGTAAGAATTATTTCAATGGCAATCCTTGCACAGAACTACATATTTCAGATATCACAGAAGATACACCGATTGGTAATTATTGGTTCGATGTCGAAGAACCTGACTTTCATAAACAGGATCCTGAAGTTCCTGCGAGAGAGTGGGTTATGAAAATTTGAGATGCGTTTGAGGATGTTTTGGAGGAATACGATGTAACTATTCCGAGTGAGGATAGATCCGGCAATACAGAAGAAGCCAGATTGTTTGGAGAACCGTTTGACAAACTGGCATCTGCGGTTACTGAAATTCTGGATAGGCTTGCTGGAGATGTGAAGGAGAATCCGCAATCTAAATTTGATTTTGATAGATATTGAGGAGTAGAAACTATGAAGGAGAATAATAAGATTTTTGAAATTGAAGTAACCAAAAAACTTAAAATTGAGCAGGAAGATATTGATGACATTATGGTTGGCGCACTTGAGGGTGGAATCAATTATTGGGTTAATAAGGTGGATGTTGTTGGAGAATATTTCGGAGAATACGCCAGCGACCAGATCTCTAATGGAGGCACTCTTCGTTTGCATGACTATGTAGAAGAATCATGGCATGAACTGACATTGGATAAATTTTTGAATGGAATTCAGAAATGGTATGAAGATGGGTACGATAGATATAATGCGGTTCAAAATGACGGTACACTGGATTGCTGCAATATTGATGCCGGTGCTGCGGATTCTATTGTACAGTATGCAATCTTCGGTGAAATAATTTATGCCTGATTTGAGGTGGATGGAATGAATACGAAACTGATTGTAGAGTTTTTGGAGGAATGATGGCGTGTATGATCTATATAGCAAATTTGATATTAAGAAACATAAAGAAAAGTATGTGAATTATTTAGAAGTAGTCATTTTGGAAAATGGAGAAGTACAATACGCAGTCCCTTCGCACCAAGAAAAACTGATTAAAATGGCTTGTTTGAAAAAAGGAATCTGTAGAGAGGAATTAGAACGGAGTTGTCCAGAAGAATATTGGTTTAATTATCTGCAATGGCTTTGTATGCAGTCCGGATGCGTTGCGGTTTGGAATACATTTTGCAGATATGACAGCATTAGTACAGCACAGATTGTAATGCTGAGAAAATTGAAGAAGGAGGGGATTTATTCCGGGGAGATCCCCGAATTAACACGAAAAAAGTGAGGTGGAAAAACAATGCAAACCTTTGAAATTCTTGATTTTGCTGTCCAATCAGTGTATTATAATGAAAAAACGAAAAGAAATACACGGATTGGGGGGAAAGAAATGGTAGAGGAAAAGAGCATTTCTGATGTAAATATGAAAAGTCCTGGCAGTTCGAATGATTTGCTACTTACTGCCTTAGAAAAATCTGGTGTTGGAAAAGTTGAACTTGCCCATAGAGTCGGATGGACTCCTCAGCGTCTGAGCAATAAATTAAAAAGAAATTCTTTGTATGCAGATGAGTTTTTGATGTTGCTTGATGAAATTGGCATTGATATAAAACTTGTTATACGGGAAACAGGAACTGTTATAAAACCGTTGGCCCAAAAGATTGGTCCCAGAGTTAATATGATTGTAGGTGGGGTTCGCTATGATACCGCAAATTCCAATGCAGTTGCGAGTGATTTTTTTGCCGATGGTGTCAATAAGTACAAGGATGGTCGGGCAAGAGAGTTGTATGTAAATAAGAAAGGGGAATATTTTTTCGCTGAGTACGTTGAGTGGGATTCTAAGCAAAACAGAATTGTTCCGGTTCCTGCGGAAGTTGCACTGAAATTTGCTGAAAAGTACTGTCAAAAATAAAAAAATTTAATATTTCTAAAAATAAGAGGGAGCCTTCTGATGAAAAGTCAGGAGAGCTTCTTTTTTTATGCTTTGAAATCGGAACAAACCAACAGGGAAAATCAATGTACAAAATAGACAAAAAATAGGATTGAATTTAGACGAAAACGTCCCTAGAAGTATTCAGAAATCAATGAACCAATCTATCATTGGAAAGAAAAAGCCGTCAAAACTGATTCTACGGGCTTATAAGGCTTATTGATTCAGTTTATTTAAATCTGTTTAAAAAAATAAAAATAATTTAAAAATTTCACGAAAATATATTGACTTATCCGATTGGTAAAGTATAGTAAAGTCAAAGGAAATAACAAAGGACAATGATAGGAGGAATACAGAATGAAATATAAAATGAATCTAATAATCAAAAATCCGGATGCAGAAGAAGGAATGGTTGGCGAGCTTTTCTTTAAAACTGACTGGGAGTTTTCAAAAAACGAAAAAACCTATGGTAATGGTTATTACGCCAGAGTGCGGGGAGAAGGATTTGAGCCTATGGGTTTTGACTTAAGGTATGATAAATCTTTCGATAAAAACCATCCAGAAAAATGGCTTGAGGAATGGGCGAGAAATTACTGGAACGGTAAAAATGGAGCTTGGATGGTAAAAGAAATTGAAATTACAAAGATGTAAAGATGATTTCGCAGAGTTTACATGTCCGCCGAAATGGTTTAACGATTGGTTTAATGATTGGTTTAATGATTCAAGATAACCAATTTATCCAACACTTTATCCAAGCGGAAAATAAATTGCTTAAAATGGCTATTACAGGCTTAAACAGTACTTGTTTTCCACTTCATTAAATTACTGGTTAATATCTCCGCCTGGCTAAATTCCGCAAGGCGGAGGGTGTCAATGAATCACTCTGGTAGATGGAATAGGAGGAGAAAAATGGAATGAACATGGAACTTGTGATTGTAAATAACTACTATGACACATTTGATTTTCTGCTTGATGGTGAAACCCCGGAAGAAGGTATTAGGCGAGCGGAAGAATCCAGAGATAAATCTATTGCACGGTATGAGGAAATTATGGCAGGAAAATACGCGAGTACTTACTTTGCAAAGCAGTTAGAGCAGGAGAAACATAAAACTTTTGAAGTTATGAGTTTAAATGAATTTTTAGAAAGGCAAAAGGTGTATTTGTGTAGCGGAGAACCGGAAGAAATCTCACGGGAAGATTACGAAAATGCTTTGAACTGTTTGCCGCCTTTGGGGTGGATGCAGGGGGATTCGCGAGAGTGGTTTTTCATGTCAGAAATGTACACTGGCACTATTACGAATCAGTACTATTACGATAAGAAAACCGGAAAATATTACTGTAAGACGGTGGATATCTGTGACCGTAAAACTTGGATTGATTTACCATAATTAAAATAGTGAAAAGAGGTTGGATAGAATGAGAGAAAGATTATGTGTCGGAGATATTGTTCGACATTTCAAGAGGGAAACGGTAGAGCCTACAAAGGGTAATATGTATCTCTACAATATTTTGGCAATCGCTACTCATACAGATACAAAGGAGAAACTGGTGATATATCAGGCTTTATATTCTGACTCGGGAACCGGTGTAAATTTCGGAATTTTTGCAAGACCCTATGATATGTTTATGTCAAAGGTTGATAAAGAAAAATATCCGGAGATTAAGCAGGAATATCGATTTGAAAAATTTGTATCCGAGTAAGGAGGTTAGTATCTATGAGATTGATCGATGCAAATGAATTGAAAAAGTACTTGATTGAGGAAATGAATTTTTTCCTGTGTTAATAGCTACAGCCATAGATAAGCAGCCTGCCATTGAGATGAAGATGATACAAAACGAAGAAAGGCTAACAACAAGACCTGAAGGAGTGATTATAGGGTGCTTTGGGTGTACAGAAAGTGAAGATTGTTATTGTAATTGTGGGTGTAATGCAGTTGGAAAGGTAGCGCAGAAACTCAAATATTACGAAGATTTAGAAGAAAGTGGGAGGCTGATTATTTTGCCATCCCAAAAGGCAGCTAGGAGTGATGACGGTGGATATTAACAAAATTGATGGAGAGCAGTATTGCATGAATTGCAATTACTGGGGCAGAGTGAATGGTCGGGCCTGCTGTACTAATGAGGAGGCTCCGAAAGCGTGGTTTGCCAACCAGTTGAATGGCTGTGATTATTTTGATGGAGAGCTGCAACCGAAAAAGGACTGGAGTAAAGCGTGGAGAGTGGGTTATAGACCTAGTACATTTAGTAAAGACTGATAGCAGGAGGATGAAACTATGGAAGAAATGGAAAAGAAGAATTTTTATGTAATTAAAATAGAAGAGGTTTTAAGAAGACATATTATTGTTCAAGCGGAAAGTATTGATGATGCTTGCATGAATGCACAACAGGCATACGAAAATGCGGATATTATTCTTTATGCAGATGATTTTGCTGATATGAACATAGAGTGCTGTGGTATTGCAGACAAAAAAGAATTGGAATTTTACGAAAAATATGTTTGTAACACAGATTGAAAGGGAGAATGTTCTTGAATAAATTCGCTGAAAGACTTAAATATTTACGAAAGATTAAAGGGGTTACACAGGCAGAGTTAAGTAATTATTTAGGGTACCGATGCAGTTCAATTTCAAATTATGAAAATACAGGGCATCAGCCGGACTATGACACATTGATGAAGATTGCTGAATATCTTGGTGTTTCGATAGATTTTTTGCTTGGAGCTGATGATTCAAGTAAATGTGAGAATTTTATTCCGGAAGAGGTAGAATTATTGAAGAAGTATCGAAAACTGAGCTTAGAAGAAAAGCAGATTCTGCTTCAGTTGATAGAAATGTTTGGTATAAAGGAAAGAAGTACAGTTCAGGAAAACTTTAGCGCATAAAAGTAAACATCATTGACAAGCCCTATTTAATAGGGTAAGATAAAGGAGAGATGCAAATGCCTATACTGAGTTTGTTTTATGGAATCATTGTCCGGATGTATCGTGAAAAAGGTGGAAAGCACAATATGCCACATATTCATGCGGAGTTTTCCGGAGAGGAAGTGGTAGTTGCTTTGGATGGCACCGTTCTGGAAGGTAGCATCCCCAGAGCAAAAATGAAACTTCTGGACGCATGGATGGAAATTCATCGTGAAGATCTGGAAGCAAACTGGAAGCTGTTGTCCAATGGTGAACAGTTCTTCAGAATTGACCCTTTGAAATAATAAGAGGAGGTTGAAATTATGCTGCAGCCTAAATTAAATAGAGTAGAGCCGGTAGAGCCGCATTTTCTCCGGCTCTATTACGCTACAGGAGAAATCAAAATATTTGATGTATCTCCTTATATGACTGGTTCATGGTATGGAGAGTTGAGAGAAAAATCTTATTTCAATACGGTTAGACTCTTGCCTGGAGGGATTGGAATTGAATGGCCCAATGGACAAGACATTGCTCCGCATGAACTGTATGATGACAGTATTACTGATTTATCTTGCCATCAGGAACTAGAAAAAGTAGGTGATTTTTCTAAATGAGAATTGAGCATGTGAAAAGCTACTCCGGGAGTGATGCAAAGAGGATAAGGTTGTCATTAAAGTTGACGCAGATCATGTTTGCTGAATTTTTGGGAGTATCGAAGAAAACGGTTGAAGCATGGGAAGCGGGGAGAAACAACCCAAATGGTTCTGTCTGTAGACTGCTCTCGATGCTTGAAAATGATCCACAGCTACCCGAAAGATATTTAGTAGAAATGGGGTAAGTGGGTTACCTGTGTATGGGGGAAAGAGTGAATTGGTATGATAGAATATCTAAGATGGGTGATCGCTCCGGAAAACAGAAATGCAAATATTTTCACTTTCATTACCGTTGTAGCATCCGGAATTATTTCTTGGTTGATTTCAGCAGTATATTTTCGTAAGAGCAATCGGGATACTTTGAATGTTGCTGTTTTTTATCCAATACGAAGATTGCTAAATGAAGGAATATCCGCAGATAATTATCAGACGCTGATTGAATTGACAAAAGACTATAGTATGAGATACATAAAAAACAAAGAACGCTCCGTTATTGAAGAACTTCTTTCTGCTTATGAAAGTGTCAGAAAGTTTGATCGCAAAACGGTGTATGCCGATAGTCTATATGAGTATTTCAAATTTAAGCTAAGAAAAAGCGGAGTAAATACTAAGCCTGTTCCGGTTCGAGATGAAGGAGAACTGGTTGGCTATGAGGAACCACAAAATGATATAGAACCTCTTACAGATATTTTGGCAGAATTGATAGAGGATAAATATGTTGAGAATGAAGAAGACTGCGAGTTGGAGTGCGAGAAAGAAATATTGAGGTTATTCAAGCTTTATGCTAAAGAATGTTACGGCGTTGACAAGGAGATTCCGTTTTTTGATGATCATTCAATCATAGAGGTCCTAAAGACATCTAAAGCTCAAAAGAAATGGGATGTTAAACACGAGAGATACAAAGCAGCTAAAGAAGCATTTTTAAATATGAAAGCCATAAAGAGACTTTAGATAGATAATCACAGTCACGAAAAATCGTGGCTGTTTTTTGTTGGTATTTTGCCACCTTTTTTGCATTTGAATGGAGTTGAAGTGAAGGTGTTCGCACCTAAAGTCAATATTATCAATACAAGTTGTAGTTGTCCATGGACAATCCGCAGACGTTCCGTAGTATGTCCGCAGATAGTCTGTAGGACAGTCGTACTTGTAATCATTGAAATCCATGTTCCAACTGTAGTATCGTGTATGCTAGAAAAATAAATGAAAAACCGTTAGGGGACGGTTGCTCCAAGGACACTGCTAAAAGCGGTGTTTTTTTATTTTGATAGCAAGGAGGTCGAACGATTATGGAAAAAAGAATTGAGTCCATAGAAATGAAGGTCGGCGATATTAAAACGGGCTTTGGCAATCCTCGTAAAATCAGTAAGAAGAAGCGAGAGGAACTGGAACGGTCACTGCTGGACTTTGGTGATTTTGGACTTTTCCTGATTGACGAGTATGATAATGTCATCGCAGGGAATCAGCGGTTGGCAATTTTAAAGGAGCAGGATCCGGAAATCAAAGTTCTTTGCAAACGATTGATCGGATACACTGTCTCCGAATTAAAAGCAATCAACATCAAAGATAATACCCATGCCGGTGACTGGGACATGGATTTGTTGGCTGACTGGACAGCAGACCTGCACTTAGACCTTGGGCTGGAGGTAAAAGAGAAATCGATTGAAGAACGCAGCATCAAGGAAATGGAACCAATTCATTACGAAAAGTATGATTATGTTTTGATTGCCTGCAGAAATGAATTAGATTACAACGATCTGATTCGTAAGCTGGGGATTGAAGGTGGCCAAGTTAAGGTGGCAAAAAGCCGGCACATCAAAGGAAGAGCGATTTGGTACGACCAGATGAAAGCGCATATCCTGAGTGAAGATGAGCTAAAGGAACTCAAAAAAGACGAAGAAGATTACGATGATGCAGAAGATTATGATGATGCGGACGATATTGAGGAGGTAGAAGTAAATGAGCAAGATTAAATTTGCCTCTCCTGATGTCGGAAGGCTTGAATCAAAATTTGTTGCCAAGACAATCGAAGGAAAGTTTCTAACGGCCGGTGAAGATGTTACTAAATTTGAGCATAGAGTTGCAGATATGTGTCATTGTGATTATGCAGTAGCATTTGACAGCTGCACCGGAGCAATGGAAATGACACTGAGGATGTTGAATGTAGGTCCTGGGGATGAGGTCATTACTACTCCATATACCTATTCTGCAACTGCAGAGGTTATCCATAATGTAGGTGCAAGGACTGTATTTGTCGATCTTGATGGAAAGTCTTTTGAGATGGACTATCAGAAAGTCGCAGCGGCAATTACCGATAAGACGAAAGCAATCATTCCAGTCGATATTGGAGGTAAGATTTGCAACTACACTGCGCTGATGAATATTGTGGATGCGAAGAAAGATATTTTCAAACCAAACGGTTTCATTCAGAAAGAAATTGGAAGGGTTGCTATTATTGCAGATGCTGCTCACAGCTTCGGGGCAATTCGAAATGGAAGAATGAGCGGAGAATGGGCTGACTTTACCTGTTTCAGTTTTCATGCAGTAAAGAGCATTACAACTGGTGGTGAGGGGGGCATGGTAGTTTGGAAAACCCTTTTCCGGGAAGATTTGTATTGCGCTGATAAGAATAAGCATATCGAAAAGATGCTCAGATTACTTGGAGATCATGGACAGACTTCAAGAAATAAGGATAACGGATGGGAGTATGACATTGCATTGTTCGGATACAACAGCATTATGACAAATGTCGATGCTGCAATGGGGTTGGCACAGCTGGAGAGGTTCGATGATATTAAGAGTAAGCGTCAGGCTGTTACGAGGATATATGACGGATTGTTTGAAGATGTGAAAACAACTTATGGCGTAGAACCGTTGATTCAGCACTTTGGTTTGTCTTATATGAGTGCGATGCACCTGTACCCAATCCGCCTGCCTGGTGGGGAAGAAGAAAGAAACAAAGTTTATCAATACCTTTTTGGAAAAGGCATTCTCTGTAACGTGCATTATAAGCCTTTACCGATGATGACTGTATATAAAACAAACGGGTTTGATATCAAAGACTATCCAAACGCATACAAGATGTATGCAAGTCTTCTGACGATTCCTTATCACAATGATTTAAGAGTAAACCAGCAGGAGTACATTGTTGACCAGATTCGGAAGGCGGTGGAGCAGCTGTGAAAAACAAACTATATCATTCCACAGTGCTTATCACGGGTGGTACTGGAACTTTTGGCAATGCGTTTCTGGATGAATGTTTGAGACAAACTGCGGCTGAAGTGAGAATCCTAAGCAGAGATGAAAAGAAGCAGTTCGATATGATGCAGCGGTATCGAGAGTACAAGAATGTGAGATTCTTCCTTGGAGATATTCGAGATAAAGATACAGTAGATGCAGCAATGAAGAATGTGGATTATGTTTTTCATGCTGCAGCAATGAAGCAGGTTCCCTCCTGTGAAGCATTTCCGATGGAAGCTGTGAAAACAAATATTATCGGCAGTGAGAACGTACTGAACTCAGCCATTGGACATGGTGTAAGAAAGGTTGTTTGCCTATCTACAGATAAGGCTGTCTATCCCACTTCTGCAATGGGGATGACGAAGGCCTACATGGAAAAATTAGCCTTGCAGAAGGCGGCACAGCAGGATTTGAGATCAGTTTTTGACAGAACTAGCATTTGTATTACCAGATTTGGTAATCTAATTGCATCCAGGGGCAGTGCGGTTCCGCTGTTTATTGAACAGGTGGAAAATGGGCTTCCGATTACCATTACTGATGCGGACATGACACGATTCGTTATGACGGTAGAGGATGCAGTTGATTTGGTGTCGGAAGCATTTGATAAAGGGCAGAATGGCGATTTGTATGTGAAAACAGCAGCGGCGTGCTCCACAGGAATATTGGCAAATGCTGTTTGTAAATACAAGGATTTGCCTGAAGCATACCCTAGAATCGTAATTGGAAAGCGGGCCGGAGAAAAGATGCACGAAAGCCTTTTGTCTGAGGAAGAAGCAGAGGTGGCGTGTAACCGGGATGGATATATGATTGTATCAAAGTATGAAGTGCCAAAACAGAAGATGGTATCTGCATACCGTTCTGATCAGGCTAAACTGATTGACGAGGACGAATTGATTACGTTATTCGACCGAGTATTTAATGGAGGTGCTGCAAAATGAAGCATTTGTTTGTAGTAGCACATCCTGATGATGAGGTGCTTGGTGCGGGCGCATTTATTTATGATGCAGTACATAAAGGTGATAAGGTAGCAGTGCTTGTGTTGAATACCTGCGATACAACGAGATACCTTGATGATTTCAACCAGATCCAGGATGATCTAATGAAAAGCCACAAGATTCTTGGCATTACGCATACGTTTACGAGTTCGTATAAGGATAGCAATTTTCATAACGAGGACCACCGGGAAATGGTGCAGATAATCGAAAATGCCATTAGGGAATTTCAGCCTGATTATGTTTTCACGCAGCACCCCGGAGACATCAATACAGACCATTACTGGACTGCGGCATCCTGCATGGAGGCATTTCGGCTGTGGCAGAGAGAAAACGGCGAGATTATCAATCCCATTAAAGGACTGTATTTGATGGAGGTGCAATCTTCTACGGATTGGGCGTTGAATCCATCGATTGAAAAATTCGATCCGAATACCTATGTGAAGGTGTCCAGAGAAGGTGTTGAAGCGAAAATCGAAGCACTCGCCGTATACGAAAATGTAATTCGCAAGGCACCTCATCCCAGAAGTGTTGATGCTCTGTTATCGTTACCTGTGCTTAGAGGAAGCCAGGCGGGAGTTCCGCTTGCCGAAGCATTTGAGTGTGTATTCCGAATGGAGGGATTCGCTTGATCCTAGCATCCCATCAGCCAGACTTTTTCCCATACATGGGATATTTCTACAAGATATTCAGGAGTGACGTTTTCGTGCTTTCAGATGATGTACAGTACTCGAAAAAAGGCAGGCATAATTACAATGAAATCCTGACAGCAAATGGACAGCTGAAGTTTACACTGCCAATTCATTACCATGTTGCAAATTTGAACGAAATCAAGATCGCAGCAGATGACAGGACGATTGAAAAAATGCTAAAAACGCTCATGCAGTCTTATCGGAAGGCGGCCTGTTATAAAGAAGCATTTCCGATTATTGAAGAACTGCTCCACAAGGCACCGGAAGCTAAGAATTTAGCGGATTTCAACAGTATGTGCATTCAGAGGATTGCAGTAGAGTTCGGAATGGTGGATAAGTTTTTCATTCATTCTTCCTTACTGCATCTAAAGGAGCGCAAGGATGCAAGAATTATTGAGATGTGTAAGCGTCTGAACGCGGATGTTTATATCAGTGGTTCCGGAGCAAAAGACTATCACATCGAAGAAGACTATCATAGAAACGGTATTAAACTCGTTTACTCAGATTATCAACCTGTTCAGTATCTGCAGATTGGTAAGCAGGTAGCGGAAAATATGTCTGTTATTGACTATGTGATGAACTGCGGATTTAGAATCCCTGAAAGGTGGTTTGTTTATGAATGAACCGAGTTTTAATATATATATTCCGAGTTACAGAAGAGCGAAGAGTTGCACCTCTCACAGATTTTTAGAATATGGGACATACATTGTGCGTGAGAGTGAGTATGAAGAATATGTTGAAGCACTCAAGCATTTTAAAAATATCAGGGTAAGGGCGGTACAGGATGATTTGATTTGTGGTCTGACAGAAGTGAATCAATGGTTAATTGAAAATGCCGAAGAGGATCTGATAGCAATTTTGGATGATGATATCCATCACTTTTGGTATAGAATGGTTGATATGGTGTCTATTGAAGACCCGGAAATTATCACTGCTGAATTAGAAAGATTTGCTCAGTTGATGTGGGATTTGGGAATTGGTTTTGGCGCAACTGATGCAACTGTTCGACCGTGGAACTATGATGCGGAATTTTCCTTCAAAGGATGTACAGGTGCAGTCAGATGGGTGAATAGGAAGACGTTTAAATCCAAGTGTAGGAAAGATGTTGAATATAATTATGATATTGACTTGGTACTGCAAGAACTGCTGTACAATCGTGTTATTCTCAAACCAAAGTATTTCTGTTCTAAGGGATTGACCGATACCAATGAAGGTGGTGCATCTGGTAAGAAACGCAGTGATCAAATTGCAAGCATTAACCTGATGAAGTCCAGATGGGGAAGGTACTTTTCCTACAATTTAAAAACGAATGTCCCACACATAAATGTTAAAAGATAAGTTCAAAAAACAAGATAAATTTACGTTAAAACATTGACTTTTAGGCGGTTTCAGTTACGATACGATAAAGTCAAACAATAATGATTATTGGTTGGACAATGTATCGAATGGATTTGAAATTGAAGAAGGGATGATGGTTTTGGCGTATCAGATGGTTACTAGAACAGGCAGAAGTTTTTGGGAAGTCACTTCTGCAATGCAAAATGCAATTAGAAAAGGTGATTTCGAGTTGGCAGGTTATGCTATGTGGGAGTTGATTCCGCAGTACACGAATTACCTGAGGAAAAGACTTCTTGTTATCTCTGCTGAGGATTGTTACGGAGTTATCACCAAGGAGATTCTTCCGCTTTGCGAAAAGGGAGATGAAGATAGCTTGATGAAAGCGCTTTCTTTGCTTTGTATGGCTAAGAAAAATCGTGATGCTGATTACTTTGTATGCAATCTGATGTATTGCGATGTAGAAAGCGAGTGGAAGAAGGGAGAATTGGCAAAGGCTTTACATACGGCGATCCGTAGGATGGATGTGGTTAAGGCAGGACAGTATAGTTCCCAGTTATTCAAAAAGAATCGGAAAGAGTTCTGGAAGATGCTGATTGAAACAACACAGGTGTATTATCCGCATTTGATGGATGAGATGCTGGCTCTGCAAGAATCCAATGAAAGAATGACGAAACCAACGGAGGAAACAATCTACGTTGCGAAAGCAATCATTCTGATGTGGACGAAGAAACCCACCAAGGGGGAACTTCTGGCATACCCTGATATGAAATTTGATAAGCTGCTTGCACCAGAGCAA